>JAEEGL013602020.1_pt1 | contig 115136 bp, 75 predicted proteins | sample 9134231 | NCBI WGS metagenome assembly JAEEGL01 (sample SAMN16246548, study PRJNA631951) | gut metagenome | biome: gut microbiome; feature: rumen; material: fiber-attached | host: Bos | place: Iran: Karaj | collected 2018-10
AGAACATTGCCCGTCTTGTCCCTCGCCTCCCCTGCGGCCGAAGCGCATCCTCTCCCTCTCGCACCGTTCGTCAGGTGCGCAAAACGGGACTGCAAAAATACTCCTTTTCCTTTACACCGCAACACCTCCAACAAAAAATATTCAAAAAATTTTCTTCTCACTGGTTTTCAATGAGTTATATTTTAAAATCCATGGAAAACAGGGTGAAAATCGCCCCTGAACAGCGCCTTTTCGGGGCTTTTTGCGGCTCCCACAGGAGGCGTTTTCGGAGTTTTTCGGAGGAAAAGGGCGCAAAACGAGGATTTTGGAAAAGGGAGGAAACATATAACGAATGAGGCTGGGCACTTTTAATTTTCTTCCTTTTACTTTTTACTTTCTACTTTCCACATTTTTTGTACTTTTGCACCTCCTTTACCAAAAAGGTGCTTTGTCTGCATATATAATATATTGTATAAAACAAGAACTATGAAAAACATTCGTAATTTTATCGTCGCATTTCTTCTAATTGTATCTTTCTCAACCGCTTCTGCTCAAGAAAAAATAGGTTTTTCCATTCATGTCGGCGGAGCTCTGCCAATGGGACAGTTCACGGCAAGTCCTTCCTACATTGTGCCTTGCGCGTTGGACGACAAAGGGTCGGCCATCTTCGGGGCTTCGCTGGGTCTCCGCTACAACTACACTTTTGCCAACACACGCATTGAGGACAGTGGCGCGGGAATTTTCATTGCGGTCGATGCCATGTGGAACTATATCAACAAGGATGTGCGCGATGCCTACGATCTTACCAAATGCACCAAACCGATGTATCTCAATGTGCCCATCATCATCGGCGGAACGTGGATGTCGGACTTCGTGAACTCGCCCGTCAACATTTGGGCCGAGGCGGGTATCGGCTGCGACGTGTTCCTCAAGACCACCGAAGGGTGGAAAGGCAATACAGTTTCCTACGTGATGAATCCCGAGTTCGCCTGTGAGGGAGGCTTCGGAGTCATCTTCCTCAAGACCTACAGCATCGGCGTGCACTACTACTGGCTCGGCAAACATGAAATCAAAGCGAAAAACAGGAATTACGGCGATGGTTTCCTCGCCGCTCCCCAAATGGCCATTCACATGATGGAGTTCAAAGTGGGATTCCATTTCTAAACGGAAAAATGAGAATTGAAAATTGAAAATTGAAAACTGAAAAGTGGAAAGTGAAAGGTGGAGACGTACTGCTGTGCGTCTCTACTATTTTTGAATAAAACCAAACAAAATGAATAAAAAGACCATATTCGTCGTTATCGTTGCCCTTTTGTGCCTGCCTGTTTTTACTGTGGCACAGTCATTTACAAAATATGTCAATCCGTTGGTTGGGACGGGGGCGCACGGACACACCTTTCCTGGCGCACTGGTGCCGTTCGGCGCGGTGCAGTTGAGTCCCGACACGCGGCTCACGGGCTGGGACGGCTGCTCGGGTTACCACTATGACGACAACGTGGTCTATGGTTTTTCGCACACCCACCTCAGCGGAACGGGCTGCTCCGACTACGGCGACATCCTCATCATGCCCTTCACCGGGACAGGTTCGCCCGTCAACAGCCGCTACTGCTCCCCGTTCTCGCACAACAGCGAGGTCGCCCGGCCCGGTTACTACGCCGTCACCCTCGAAAACAGCGGTGTCCGCGCCGAACTGACCGCCACCTCGCACGTCGGCGTCCACCGGTACACCTTCCCCGACAACAACGAACCCAAGGGCATCGTCATCGACCTCACCCACCGCGACCTCAACATCCGCAACCACATCGAAACCGTCAGCGACCACGAGTTCGCCGGATTCCGCATCTCACAGGCTTGGAGCGACGAACAATACGTTTACTTCTTCCTTTCTTCTTCCCAGCCAGTTAAGGAGATCCAGTACTATCTCGACTCCACCCGCATGCGCACCAACGTCCGCTTGGACGGCACCTCGGTGAAAGCCGTCCTCTACTTCGACGAGAGCGTCCGTGAGGTAACCCTCAATGTCGGCATCTCCGCCGTGGACATGGACGGCGCCCGCAAAAACCTGGAGGAAACGCCTGACTTCAACTTCGAAAAGGTGCACCGCAATGCCGACGCCCTCTGGAACAAGGAACTTGGCAAGATTGAGGTGAAAGGCTCGGAAGAGAACAAACGGATTTTCTATACCGCTTTATATCACTGCTTTACATCACCCTATGAATTCTCGGACGTGGACGGCCGCTACCGCGGGCAGGACGGGAAAATCCACAAGGGCGACGGGCACAAGGTCTATACCGTCTTCTCGCTGTGGGACACCTACCGCGCCCTGCATCCGCTGCTCAACCTCATCGACCGCAAACGCACCAACGACTTCCTGAACACCTTCCTGCTGGCCTACGAACAGGGCGGCCAGCTGCCCATGTGGGAGCTCTCCGCTTTCGAGACTTGGTGCATGATTGGCTACCACGCTGTACCCGTTATTTTGGATGCAAGTCGCAAAGGGATAGGTGATTACGACAAGAAGAAAATGTTGGAAGCGATGGTGGCTTCGGCGGAACTGCCGAAATTGGGTCGTCCCGAATTTGAAAAATACGAGTATATCCCTGCCGACAAGGAGCACGAATCGGTATCGAAGACTCTGGAATACTGCTTTGATGACTGGTGCATCGCTCAGTTCGCGAACGACATCGGAGACAAAGAGACCTACCAGCGTTTCATCCGCCGTTCGCAGTTCTACAGAAACATTTTGGACGAGAACGGCTTTATGCACCCGCGGAGCAACGGGGCTTTCATCCAGCCCTTCGACCCGGCGGAGGTGAACAATCACTTTACGGAAGCCAACTCATGGCAATATTCCACCTACGTGCCGCATGATTTCAGCAATTACATTTGGCAGGCGGGCGGGAAACAACGTGTGACCGAGATGCTGGATTCCCTCTTCTTTGGCACTGCGAAGATGACGGGGCGCGAGCAGGTGGACCTTACGGGAATTATCGGTCAGTATGCGCACGGCAACGAGCCTGGCCACCACGCCCCCTATCTCTACAACTATGTGGGCCAGCCGTGGAAAACGCAGCAGGTGGTGCGCCGCATCCTCACCGAACTTTACACTGACGCCCCCGACGGGCTGTGCGGCAACGAGGACTGCGGGCAGATGTCGGCCTGGTATGTCATGAGCGCTCTGGGCTTCTACACCATCGCCCCGGGAAGCAATCGATACGACCTCGGCTCCCCGATTTTCGACGAAATGAAGATGCATCTCGAAAATGGAAAAACTTTTACTATTATCTGCAAAAATCAAAGCAAGGGAAATATTTATATACAGTCCATTAAGAAAAATGGAGAACGATATGAGTTCCCGCTCATCACATACAACGACATTGCCAATGGTTCCACCTTTGAGTTTGTAATGGGTTCCACTCCCAACCAAGGGGCCCTGCCGTATGAGACACATACTGAAACCCGTGACCAATATATGCCCGCTGCCATTGTGCCTGTATTTGGCAATAGCGAAAGCGTGTTCCGCGACAAGATGACCGTATCCATCCATCCCGGCGACCGCTATCTCAAAAGTCCTGAGCAAAAAATTTACTATAGAACCTCCGCCGATGATTTCACGAAAGTGCATCGTTACACGAAACCTTTCACCATCAGCGAAACGACTACGATAAAAGCATGGGCAGAACAAAGCGGCATGCTGACTAGTGCCGTGTCGGAGGCTACTTATGTTAAGTTTGTGAAGGACAAATCAATACGGTATATCAGTCCATACAATCCGCAATACACGGCCGGCGGTGACGACGGGCTGATCGACGGCATCCGCGGTAACATCAAATGGCGGCTGGGCGGCTGGCAGGGCTACCAGGGCCAGGACTTCGAAGCCATCGTTGACCTGCAGGCGGTGAAGGAGGTTCACTCGGTGAGTGTCGGTTTCTTGCAGGACGTCCGGGCGTGGATTGTCTTCCCGAAGAACCTCATCGTGGAGGTTTCGACGGATGGCGATAAGTTCGTCCGGTTCGGCGAGTTCACCAACCCCCATCCCGACAATGACTACACGGTGAAGACGGAGGACTTCACGGTAAACGGTTCGGCCAAAGCGAGATATGTGAAAGTTCGTGCAGAGAACTACGGGATCTTGCCCGCGTGGCACCAGGGTGCGGGCGGGGAGGCCCACATCTTCACCGACGAAGTGATAATCCGATAGGATGTCAACGAAAAAAAATAAAAAATTACAAAAAATTGCGGTTTGTAAAGAAATAAGTAGTACTTTTGCCGCCGATTTTTGTAAACTATCGTTGCGTATGCAACCTTCATTCGTATAATCAATTAAAATTTATAAACAATGAAAAAAATTATTTGCCTTTGTCTTTCCCTCGCATTCGTTGCAGCCATGATGATTTCCTGCAACAAGGAGTGTGTCTGCACCCGTAGCGTCACCACGTACACCACGACGATTGACACCACCGCCACCACCGATTCCACCGCAACGGTCACCCCGACCTCAACGGCCTCTTCCACCACCGAAGAGTACTACCATGGCGGCAACATCTATGACAAACAGGAGTGCGAAGACCTCAACGGTTCCGACACCACCTCCACCCAGGTAACCTCCTTCACCTGCTCTTGGGAAAAGAAAGAGAAAAAATCAAAAAAATAAAGTAATTCTATAACGTATAGTTCAAAAAAAGGCTGTCTTTCCAGATGGCCTTTTTTGGTAGATATTCGGTTTAAAAATGGAAAAATTTGAAACCCTTCAATCGAAACCGGTGATGGAGATGCTGGCCGTGGCGATGGAGTACTGCCGCTTCGTCAACGAGATACAGAACTACGAACTGCCGGAAGCGTTCGATTTCCTCCAGAAAATCCTGCCCGCCTTGTACCTGAAGGGCAGTCTTTTCCCGACGGTGGAGGTGGATGACGACTCAGCCAACGAGCGTTTTGTGACGGAGGAGGAGTACGAAACCGTGCGGGTGCGTACAGCAGCCCACCTCGGCGACCGCGACTACTTCTCGACGGTCGATCTTGCCAACGACGACATCAACGCCGTGCCCGTGGCCCTGTCGGAGCTGCTGGCCGACATCTACACCGACCTCAAGGACTTCATCCTGCTGTACGCCAAAGAGAGCACGGCGGCGAAGGAAAATGCGGTGGCCAACTGCCGCTACTATTTCCAGACAGGCTGGGGCGTGCGGGTGACGCAGGCCCTCCCCTACATCCACTTTGTTTTGTCGGCGCCGGAAGAGGAATAAAATTTTACTTATAAATAAAATATTTGTATTTTTGCCGCCGAAATAAAAAAAGACAAAATATGAGTGAGGCGGAATTGATTTTAGTGAACGAAACAAAAAATTGCACATTATACACCATTCAGTTCCTTTCAAATGATGAAAGTGAATTTGTGCGTTTTTATAACAAATTCAAAGATGATGTCAATTTCAACCCTGATTTAATGCGTATTGTAGGCTTCATCCATAGGATTGCTGACATAGGTGCATTAGAAAGATATTTCAGACCTGAGGGTAAAATGAACGATCATGTTGTTGCTTTGCCCGTTGTAAAATCAAAATTACGTTTGTATTGCTTGCGCTTGTCCGATAAAATATTGATTATAGGGAATGGTGGCGTGAAGGACACAAAAACATATCAGGAAAATAATGAATTGAACGGATTTGTATTAACCTTACAAAATTTCGACAAACTAATTAAGGAAGGAACTGAAAAAGGAGTAATATCTGTCACAGAAAACAAAATTGAAATAGACAACACTTTTGATATATGAAAACAATCGAAGATTCTTTCAAAAAGATGGCTGAAACCGTGCCGCCTCACATTCAAATAGAGGTGGACTTGGAAATCGCCATCTCAAATCGCATCTATGATTTAATGATACAGCGTGGACTTTCTAAGATTGAATTCGCCCAAGCACTTGGAAAACAGCCAAGTGAAGTCACAAAATGGCTCAGTGGCCAACATAATTTCACCATAAGAACACTTTCGCAACTTTCAACATTTTTTGGCGAATCATTAATCCGTGTTTAAGACCGAAAATTCCGTACCTTTGCACTCCTATCCAAATAGGATGATTTTATTATAAATTATTGAATATTAAATCCTTAAATAAAAACACTATGAGAATTCCCGCCTCAGAACTTCCGTTGCAGCCCGGAGGGCAGATCTATCACCTCGGCCTCCACCCCGAAGAGATTGCCGACCACATCATCGTGGTGGGCGACCCGGGACGTGTGGAAAACATCTCCCGCTGTTTCGACACCGTGGAAATCCGCCGGCAGAACCGCGAGCTGCTCACCCACACCGGCACCCTGCGCGGTAAACGCATCAGTGTCCTCTCCACCGGCATGGGCACCGACAACATCGACATCGTGATGAACGAGCTGGACGCCCTCGCCAACATCGACCTCAAGACGATGGAGGTGAAGCCCGAGCACCGCACCCTCAACATCGTGCGCATCGGCACCTGCGGCGCCCTGCAAGCCGACATCCCCGTCCTGTCGCCCATCGCCTCCGAATATGGCTTCGGCTTCGACGGGCTGATGCACTTCTACAAACATGACGCAGGCTTCGACGAGGACATCGTGGAGGCGTTTGTAAAGCACACGAACTGGGGCGACAGACTCCCCTACCCCTACTGCACCGCCGGCAGCCAGGAACTGATCGACCGTATCGGTTTCGACATGGTACACGGCATCACCGCCAGCGCCCCCGGCTTCTTCGGTCCCCAAGGACGGCAGGTTCGCGCCCAACTCCAGTTTCCCGACCTCAACAGCCGCATCGACAGTTTCAACTACAACGGCAAACGCATCACCAACCTTGAGATGGAGACCTCCGCACTCTACGGCTTCGGCCAGATCTTCGGTCACAACATCTTCACCACCTGCCTTGCCATCGCCAACCGCGTCACCCACGATTTCGCCAAAGACTACCACAAGGAAATGGACAACCTCATCGAAACCGTGCTGGAACGAATATTTTAAACGACCCGTAGAGACGCAAAATTTTGCGTCTCTACAATAAAATAAACCTATCTCAAAAATGTTCCGAAAAATCATCCTCCCTGCCATCATCGTAACCCTCCTTTTCGGGGCCTGCCGCCCGACGGCGGAAGCGCCGGAAAAACTGCTCTCTTTCGACCCCGCCGACTCCGTGCTGGTGGACCAGCTGATGCGGTTCTACCTCGACAGCAACATCATCCCCCGCGAGGCCCTCGTCTGCGAACATGCCGAAGGCGGGCTCTACACCTTCGACTGCCTTTCCGAAAACTGCTTCATCAGCCAGGACTACCTGCAGGATTCGACTTCGGGCGTGTTCTTCACGGAGGTTTCGTACGAGACTGGCTCGTCGGGCAACAACAACATCTACATCTGCCACCGCGATGCCGACGGCTTCCGCATCCTTTTCGCCACTGAAGGACAGACCGACAGCTACCTCGGTCCCGACACGCTCATCAACGGCTATAAAGTGCTGTACCTCATACAGGGCGACCAGACCCTGCGCCTTTACCACAACGGAACGGAATTCGTGACGGAAGAGTTCACCGCCCCCGCCGTTCCCGAAGAAGAACTGCTGACCTCAAACTAATCCGCCATGCTTTTCAACCAACCGCTGCTTCTTATCGGCCTTGTGGGCGTTCTGGTGCCCATCCTCATCCACCTTTTCAATTTCAGAAGGTACAAGACCTACTATTTCTCCAACGTGAAGATGTTGCAGGACATCGCCGAAAAGACGAAGCGGGAGTCGCAGCTGAAACACCTTATCGTCCTGTGCCTGCGTGTCTTGGCCATCGCCGCCCTCGTCATCGCCTTCGCCCAGCCCTACATCCCCACCCACTCGTTGAACAGCAAGAGCGGCAACATGGTCACCGTCTATGTCGATAACTCCTTCTCCATGGACGGCAACACGCCCGAAGGCACCCTCTTCTACGACGGGGTGAACAACGCCCGGAAAATCATCAACAACTTCCAGTATACCGACGAATTCATCCTCTATAACAACGACTTCACCGCACAGCAGGCGCGGCCTCTGAACAAGGAAGAGGCGCTGAAAGTGCTGGACAACTGGACCACCTCGCCCAACAGCAAGTCGTGGACCGACCTTCTCACCTTTGAGAAAAACGCTGGCAACGAATCCGAAAAAAGAAATCTCCTTCACTATTATATATCTGATTTTCAGAAAAATAATTTCGACTTCACCCAATACAAACGGGAGGACGGCGGTTCCACGTTCCTCATCAATATGCCCGCCAAAGAGACAAGCAACGTTTCCATTGACAGCTGCTGGTTCCTTTCGCCGGTATTCCGCGAGGGACAGCAGGTTACGCTCACCGTGCGCGTCCGCAACTGCGGCGACGGCGACGTGGTGAAGCTGCCGTTGAAGCTGTACGTCAACGGCGAACAGAAGGCGATGGCAGCCATCGATGTCGCCGCCGACAGCTACGCCGACCACCAGCTCAACTACACCCTGACCTCGTCGGGTATCCAATGCGCTCACCTGGAGGTGGAGGATGTGCCCATCACGTTCGACAACCGCCTCTATTTCACCTACAACGTGTCCGACGCCACCAACGTCACCGTCATCTATCAGGACAAGCCCAACCCCTACCTGACCGCTCTTTACGCCAAGGATTCGGTCTTCTCGTGCAAGATGATGCCCGCCGGGAAAATCGACTACGATGGTTTCAAAAAAAGCTCCCTCATTGTGATGAGCGAGGTGGAAAGCGTCTCTTCCGGCCTGGCCGACGAATTGACGAAATATGTGAACAACGGCGGAACGCTCCTTGTATTCCCTTCTGCCAAAATGGATTACGGTTCATGGAATAGTTTTCTGGGTGGCCTCAACAGTTCCCAATACGGCAATTTGGCGACGCAGGAGCTGAGAATCGGAAGCATCAACACGGAAAGCACCTATTTCAAAGGGAGTTTGCAAGGAAACGGCGAGCGGCTCGACTTCCCGACAGCCAAGCAGTACTTCACCTTTGCCAGTCTGCATACTGACGAGGCGGTGATGACGTTTGAAAATTCGCAACCCGCTCTGTTCGTGAACAATGTAGGCAACGGCCGTGTCGTTCTTTCGGCGGTGGCCGCCAACGACGACTTCGGCAACATCCACAAGCACGCCCTCTTTTTCATCCCGATGCACAACATCGGCATCCGCAGCGTGATGCAGCAGCAGCTGTACAACATCATCGGGAAGAACCACTCGCAGGCCGTTTCCAAAAGCATGGAAGGACGGGAAGACGTGCTGAGTTTGAAGTTGCAAGGCGGTGAGCGTGAGTATATTCCGGAACAGCGCAACCTCGGGAACGAGACGATGCTGTATTTCAACGACCAGTTGGACGAGGCCGGCATCTACGACGTGATGCTGGACGGCGCCCGTCAGACGGCGGTGGCGTTCAACTACGACCGCCGCGAATCGCAGCTCAAGTACTACACGGAAGAGGAGATCGAGGCGTTCATCAAGGAGCAGGGCGATTCCGCCCACATCGAGCTGATTGACGCCGCCGCGAAGGACATCACCCAGAATGTGGCGGAAACGCTGCACGGGCACGCGCTCTGGCGCTGGTTCATCCTGCTGGCACTGGTCTTCCTCGCCGCCGAAGTAGCCATTCTGCGACTATGGAAATAAAATTGTAAAAAGTATGAAGTATAAAGTATAAAGTTGCTTACGCACAAACCCCTCTTCAGACCTACTACCCCTTACCGTCTCCCCCCTACCTTCTACCACTCTTGACTCTTAACTCTCAACTATTTATATGCCGTTCTTGTTAAGCATCAACCTCGAAGAAATCATCTCCACCCTCTCCGGATGGGTGTGGAGTCCGCCGTTGGTGTTCCTATGCCTCGGGGCGGGGCTGTACTTTTCGCTCCGCACGCGCTTCGTGCAGGTGCGCCGTTTCGGCGAGATGGCGCGGCTGCTGTTCTCCACCGACAAGAAGCAGAAAACCGGCATCTCTTCGTTCCAGGCGTTTGCCATGGCGCTGTCGGGGCGAGTGGGGACGGGCAACATCGTGGGTGTAGCCACCGCCATCGGGTACGGCGGACCGGGCGCTATCGTCTGGATGTGGATCATCGCTTTCCTCGGGGCGGGGTCGGCTTTCGTGGAGGCGACATTGGCGCAGATTTACAAGGAAGAACACAACGGCCAGCTTCGCGGCGGGCCTTCGTATTACATTGAGAAGGGATTGCACAGCAAGTGGTTGGCGATGATTTTCGCCGGATGCTCCATCATTGCGTGCGGCCTGCTGATGCCGCCGGTACAGAGCAACGGCATCGCCATCGCCTTCTCCAACACGGTCGGCGTGACGCCGGCGGTCATCGGCGGCATCACCGCCTTCATCCTCGGGCTGGTCATCATCGGCGGGGTGAAGCGCATCGCCCGCGTGGCGGAACTGGTGGCGCCGTTCATGGCCCTCCTTTACGTTATCCTGGCTTTCATCATCCTCATCTGCAACGCGTCGGTCGTGCCGTCGGTGTTCGGGGAGATGATCCGCGGGGCGTTCGGCATGCACGAGGCCTTCGGCGGCATCCTCGGCTATACGGTGGCGTGGGGCGTGAAGCGCGGCATCTACTCCAACGAGGCCGGCCAGGGCACCGGGCCCATCGTGGCGGGCGCGGCCAAAGTGTCGCACCCCGTGAAACAGGGGATGGTGCAGGCTTTTTCCGTCTATGTCGATACACTGCTGGTGTGCACCGCCACCGCTGTCATGATATTGGCCACCAAGACCTACAATGTGGTGGACAGCGCCAGCGGCGCGATGCTGTACCAGTCGCCGTACAATCTGGGTGCGCCGGACGTGTCGTACACCTCCACGGCCATCGGCACGCTGCTCGGCGCCGAGGTCGGCAACATCGTGGTGGCGATCGCCCTCGCTTTCTTCGCCTTCACCACTATCATGGCCTACTACTATTACGCCGAAACGGGGCTGGTCTATCTTTTCGGAAAAGGACGGAAAGAGCACATCTGCATCTGGATTCTCCGTTTCTGCATCATCGCGGCGGTGTTCTATGGCTCGCTCAAGGAGGCGAAGGCCGCGTGGGACCTCGGCGACATCGGGGTGGGCACGATGGCATGGATCAACATCACCGCCATTCTGCTGCTCTCGCCCAAGGCCATCCGCGCCCTCCGCGACTACGAAAAGCACAAGAAAGAGGGCAAGGAGCCCGTCTTCGACCCAAAAAAGCTGGACATCGAAGGCGCGGATTTCTGGGAGAAATAGGGTATAGGTTTTAGGGGATAGTGGAGACGCACGGTCGTGCGTCTCGAATTATTTCACCTTCACAAAGCCATTGAAACGGACATCTTCAATTTTCAGTTCCCCCATGGTGTCCTTTTCAATCCCGATATTGTTTATCTCCATAGCGAATTTGAAGTTCGATTCTTCATGCTCAATGCGGGTGGCAGGGAGCGTGTAGTGGTTGTGGGAAAATATGTCTTCTTGAGCTATTTCTACTTCTAAATACGGATTCAATTGCAGTGAATCAATGACATTGATGGTGAAATCTTTTCCATTGATACGAAAACGAATATCTTTTTCCAAAATGTTGACCAATATTTTGGTTTCCCCTGATTGATAATTATAAATCCTGTCTTCAGCCCATGGCTGTTGATTGCAGCAAAACGTGTAGTCATAGTCGGAAATGTTGTAAAGCCAATTCTCATTTTTTCCGTAGAAATCATAATAGGTGCTTTGTTTTGTAGGTTCATGATCAGTGTCCCTATAATCGGGAATATATACCGCCTTCATTTTGGCAAACAGATCATTACGCAACAAGTAACTTAAGAAAGTATTTCCTTCTTGATAGATGGAGTCTGCCTCTGCATGGGAGATGCCAAAATAGCGTTCTGCCACATCACACATGTATTGGTCTTGCGTATGAAAGAAGTCAAACGATCTGCTGAGTTGGATGTTCTGTTCCCGGGTCAGCGGTTCCTTCGGGGTGACAATCTTGCCGTTTTCCAAAAGATGGTACTCCGTGGCGATTTTTTCAAAACGGTGCATCTGTACCCTTTCCGGAAGGGAGAAAATACTCCACGGCCCGATTAGCAGCAGAAGTGCGATGGCGGGCAGAGACATCAGCAGCGGGGTGACATTGCGGTCTTTCTTGACCAGCATCAGCACCGAAGCCACTGTTAGCCAGCAGGCTCCGGCAAGCACAATGTAGCGGGCGGAGGTGAGACTGTAATCGTGGAGGCGGCGGAAAATTCCCACAAACAGCAACACAAGCAGCGGAAGCAGCGAAATGAAATAGCCCTTTTCCAAAAAACGAAGTTTGGAGGGCGGCTCCGAACGGAACACGGGACGCAGCAGATACCAGACAAAGGTGCCTGCGATGGCGTAAGAAAAGACCAGATAGGCCACGTTTCCTTGCGGCAACTCCCAATTAATGAGAATGGTAAGTGTAAAGATATAGAGGACAACGGCTTCGATGCACACCAACGGAAGCAGTATGTATTGAATGACCACCTTCATGAACTTGTTGTAAATCAGCGGCCGGTCGTAGGCTTCCCGGTCAATCGGCATCAGTGCCATGGCGCAGCAGGGGCACAGAAAACCAAAAACGACACCTATTGATATAACAATAGCGGTTTGGACTGTCACATTAAAAAGGAACTTGATGGAGGCAAGTATGGCATCGACACCACAAAGGGTGATTGGGGCGACAATGGCGACTGCAACAATGGCAAAAAGCAGCCGGATATGGTAATTCCACGTCATGTTGCTGTTGCGCTGGCCTAACGTCGGCACGGCAACCATCAGCGTCAGAGCCACAAACAGAAGGACGAAAACGTAGGGCTCGAAAAAACCGCTGGAGAATTGGGCATGGAGGAGCCACCCACCGGCAGCCGCGGCCAAAACCGCCCCCACATTCCACAAAACCCTGTAGAGCGTCCGCACCTTGCGCAGATGGCAGAAGAGCTCGGCGGTGAAGCAGAGCAGGACGGAGAAGAGCGACCCCCACATCACGGAGTAGAACACTCCTTCGGAAATAAACAGACTGTCGATATTATGATCAATCCCTACATAGTAAACGAAGACGCAGAGACACGCGGAAAAGAGTGCAGCGGAAACACACGCCATCGGATAGCGGACAAACACCTGCTTGAGGTTGCCGAACGCCTCTTTGATTTGGGATTTGAAATTGCTCATGGTCGGGGAAATTAAATAATCACTACAAAGGATTATAACACACTTGTTATGAATTTATTGCACGGGGGCAAAATAAAAGAGAATGGAGGTTCCATTGCTCACTTCGTTCGCAACGGAATGGCAACTGTTTTCTCCGAAAAATCTGTCCGCTGCAACTTAAATCGTTAATTTCAAAATAAGCACATTTTAACATTTTTGTTGTTTCGTTTTCAAAAATGAACCACTTTCTTCTCAAAAAGTGCAACTTTTTTCTTGTTGATTTTCAATGGAATATTTTTTGATCCACTTGATAAAAGAAAACAATTGTTGTATTTTTGCTGGTGATTGGTTTTTCGGTGGCTTCGGCAAGCTCAGCCACCGAAGAACCGACACCACCTGCGTCTGAGCATATCAACAACACTGAAGAAGAAACAACATCACCCGGTGCCTGAGCCTGTCGCAAAACATGAACACCACCCGGTGCCTGAGCCTGTCGAAGGCACCGGAACAATAAAGTTAAAATGAAAGGATATATGTACATACTACTTTGCAATGACGGCAGCTACTATACAGGAAGTACTGTAAATTTGGAACAACGCTTGGCACAACATTTTGCAGGAGAAGGTGCCAATCATACTAAAAAACATCCCCCTGTAAAACTACTTTATTATGAAGAATTCGACAGAATTGATAAAGCTTTCTATCGCGAAAAACAGGTACAGGGCTGGAGCCGACGGAAAAAAGAGGCTCTAATTAACGGACAACACGAGGAACTGCCTAAATTGTCGAGAAACTACACACAATATGGATCGGTGGCTTCGGCAAGCTCAGCCACCGAAGAACCGACACCACCTGCGTCTGAGCATATCAACAACACTGAAGAAGAAACAACACCACCCGGTGCCTGAGCCTGTCGCAAAACACGAACACCACCCGGTGCCTGAGCCTGTCGCAAAACACGAACACCACCCGGTGCCTGAGCCTGTCGAAGGCACCGGAACAATAAAAGAGGACACCCCTTCGGAGCGTCCTCTTTTTATGACCATAGTGAAATTTCAGAACTTACTGGCGCACGACCTTCACGGTGCCGACGGCTTCGTTGCCGTTGGAGATGCGGAGGAAGTAAACGCCGGCGGGCATGCTGCTCATGTTCACGGTGTTGGCTCCGTAGGAAACCGACTGCGTGGAGACGAGCGTGCCCATCACGTTGTAAACAGAAACCGTGGTGGCATCGCCGCCGATGGTGAGGATGACATTGTCAGCCGTGGGGTTCGGATAGACAGCGACAGCGGTCTTGCCGTTTTCGGAAATGCCGGTGATGGCTTCAAACTCGTTGGGGAGAATGTAGTAGCGGGAGGGGAGACGCGCTGAGTTCTGTCCAGCCGAATAAGCGGCGGTACGCATATTGACACCAATGATGTTCTTCGCCTCGGTCGGAATCTGCACATTTTCCGAGCTCAAGGTATTGTCATAATAGCCAGTCACATAGACTGCTGTATCGGTGGTTTCCCCTTGTGTGACCGTGTAGAGTTTGTACGCTTCAAACGAGCCGGTCTGGTTGAACGTCACGTTTTCGAGCTTGATCATCTGTCCCTGGATGCCGTCCATGTAGGTCTGGTCGCGCAACTGCTCAAGGGTGACGGTGACAGGTGCGGGAATATTTTCCGGGAAGACGTTGATGTCGGAAGAGGAAAGGCCCGCCTGGACATTCATCTCCACATAGCCGAAGTAGTTGCACAGTTTGCCAACCACGTTGGTGATTTCCATTCCCTGCGAAATGTTGTTGAGGTGTCCGTCACGGTCGTAAAGCTGGATGGCGCCGGTTTCGTCCTGCATCCATTTGCTATAGCCGTTGTTGATGTTCACCTGCGAAACGTAGGCGTGGCCGACATATCTGTAGAAAACAGAGTCGGTGTAGTTGGCATTCACGTCGCTGTTGTCGATGAGGGCGCGGAGACCGGCGATGGTGGAAATCTCGTTGGTCTGGATGACGTTGACGGTGAGCGTGGCTGTGACCGCTTCGCTGAGATCGTTGTTCGTGAAGGAAAGGGTGGCAGTATAGGTGCCGGCTTCCGTTGCAGAGAAGGTGAAGGGAACCGTTGCACCATCATCGGACAGCAGATCGTTGTTGCTGAGAGAGGTGACTTCGGTGGCGAACTGGCTGTCGCCGCTGAGAGCGACGGTGGTGGTGCCGTCGGCGGTGAGGTTGTAGCCATGAACCGTCAGGTTACCGGCAAGCTCCTGATTGACAGGAATGTTGTTGAAAGAGGTAGTCCCTTGAACCTCAAGGAAGGGTGCCGTGGCAGAAGAGACGACAATGTTGTCCAAGAAAATGCGGTGATGGCCTTCAAAACGAATGGTGACGGAGCGTTCGCCGTCCACAACGATGGAGAAATCATCGGGGATGCAGTCCACCTCGTTGGTTTTGCGAAGATTGTTTATTGTGTATTCCTCGTCATTCACATAAACCGTCATGTTCGTTGCATCTGCGTTGGCATTCCACACCATTGCCTGGAAAGCGATACGGACCGATGCATAACCGGCCAAAGAAATTTCAGGGGTCTGGATCCAGCCGTCAACGCTGCTGGTTCCGAGTTTTACCTTGCCATCGGAATGAGTGACCTTGTTTCCGGTCCAGCCGGGAAGAAGGGTGTTAAGGCTGTCCGCACTGACTGAGTTTGCTGCAGAGCCGCACTGAGAAGAACTGCCCGAACCACTGCCGGTCATAACGGCAAAGTCCTGGGAGAAGATGACATCCTGTGCGGAGGCGGAATTCAGGCCCAAGCACAACACGACAGTCGCCAAGACCATCAGAAAATTGTAACATTTTTTCATAGAAAAAGATTTTAATGGGTTGTTTATTGATAAATTATTGTCGCTGTATGCTTTATTTTTTGCAGAAAAACGCGGCAAAAGTACAAAAATATTTCAATTTATAGTTGTACCTTTGCGCCCCCATTAACACTTATTAATTGAATCATTTATGAAAAGACTTCTTCTGTTGTTATTCTCGCTGCTGACCGTGGTTTCCGTTTCGGCACGCGATTTGAAAGACTACCTTGTTCCAACCCCTTGGCGAATTGATATTCAAGAAGATAAAGGCATCTCCTATCATCATTACCAGTTCCAGCAGATGCAGAACTACTTCGCGCAGTTCAACCTCTCGACATGGGAAAAGGACGTGACCTTCCACGAGTACGGCGAGAATATCGTCAGAGTGAGTCTTCGCGTGGACCCGCGCTTTACGCCGCAAGACTACGAACTGACTATTAAAAACCAGTCGATTGGTATCGTCGGCGGCTCGAAAGAGGGCCTCTTCTATGGCGTGCAGACCCTCCGTCAGGTTCTGGCGTACGCCCTCGCCGAGAAACAGGACATTCCGGCTATGTACATCACCGACTCTCCCGACCTGCTGCGCCGCGGCTTCATGCTCGACATCAGTCGCGACAAAGTGCCGACGATGAAGACCCTCTACCAGATTGTGGATCTCCTCGCTTCGTGGAAAGTCAATGAGTTCCAGCTCTATACGGAACACACCTTCGCCTACAAGAACCACAAGGAGGTGTGGGAGAACGCCTCCCCGATGACCCCGGAGGAAATCGCCCTGCTCCAGAAGTACTGCAACGACCGCTTCATCGACCTCGTGCCGAACCAGAACTCCTTCGGCCACTTCGAGAACTGGCTCAAGTACGACACCTACCTCCATCTGGCCGACTGCCCCACCGACTGCGCCACCATCTGGGGTGCCCGCAGCCGCTCCTCCCTCGACCCCACCAACCCTGGCTCGTTCGACCTCGTGAAGGAACTTTACGACGAACTCCTGCCCAACTTCAACAGCAAGTATTTCAACATCGGCTGCGATGAAACCGTGGAACTTGGCCTCGGCAATTCCAAGAAGATGTGCGACAGCATCGGCCTCGGGCGCGTCTATCTCAACTTCCTCCTGAAGCTCAACGAGGAGGTGAACCGCCACGGCAAACTCGCCCAGTACTGGGGCGACATCGTCATCGACCACGACAGCCTCATCCCGTACCTGCCGAAGAACATGACCTGCATGGTGTGGGGCTACGACACCCAGTACGACTTCGACAAAACCCTCGCCAAGTTCGAGAAGGCGGGGCTCCGTTTCTACGTTTGCCCCGGGACGGCGACGTGGCGCTCCATCATCGGGCGCAACGACATCGCCTTCACCAATGAGTACAACGCCGCAGTGAACGCGGTGAAGCACGGCGCCGCCGGCATGCTGGTCACCAACTGGGGCGACCTCGGCCACTGGCAGCCGCTGTCGGTGTGCTACGCCCCGATCATGGTGGGCTGCAGCTACGCCTGGCGCTGCGACTCCTCCATCACCAGCCGCGTCGATTTCCTGCTCAACCAGTACCTGTTCGAGGACCCGACCGGCAACCTCGGCAAGGCCGTGATGAAACTGAGCTACGCCCACACCTACGCCAAGATTCCCGAAGGCGTGGCCAACGCCTTCCACCTGATGCTCCACCGCTATCCGTGGACAATGAAGGGCAACTATCAGACGAAGGAGCTGACCGTCACGAACTTGAAACGGTGCGAGACGGAAATCAAGGATGCCCTCGAAATCCTCAAGGATGCAAAACCGCAGTGCGACGACCACAAGATCGTGATAGCGGAACTGGAGCAGGCCTGCGACCTCGCCCTGCACGGCGTGAAACTCGGCATCGCTCGTCTGCAAGTCAAAGATTATCAAACACTTTCCATTCCTTACGATAAACGGAAAGCCCTTGCCAACGAGTTGGAAAAAATCATCAAGAACCACAAGAAACTGTGGGTGGTGCGCAACCGTCCGGGCGGCCTCCGCGAATCCGCCGGCCGCATGGAAGAGCTGCACGACTACTATTTGCAGAAATAGGGGGGGTAATTCACCCTGGAGGGTGATATCTCAGTAACCCCGTACAAGCGTAGCGCAGTGCAGTGTGGGCGATAACCCGCGTGCCCGCCCGTGCCGCGGGCGGGCGCACGAGGCCATCGCCCACCCCAGATTGCGGCCTGACGGCCTTATCTGGGGTTAATAAAATCTCACCCCTCCGGGGTGGGTGCAAATAAATCAATACTCACAGAAATACGGTGCACTGCCGAAGTCGCACGCCGCCTTGCGATTGTCGGTTGTTATGGCTTTCTTTTAGATTTTTCGATGCTTTTTTGTGAGAAATTATTAAAATGTATTATGTCACAGAAAGCGAGTGTGATACAGATAAATTTTTACACTTTTCCAATATTCTTTTTCCCACCCATAACCCTATTCTATGCAAACAAATCTTCCATAACGACTTCGTTGTTGACGATGCTCCGATGAACTCCATCTGCAACTCCAAATGTTGTAACAAAGGTGTATGCAAGAGCTTTAGTGGTCTTGGTCTTTTCTTGGAATATCCCCATTCTATCTCTCAATACCTTTTCGTAACTATCGGCGATACGATACTGTTTCACAGAGAATTTCATTTCACACAGGTTGATAATTCTGTCGCCACGGTCTATCAGCAAATCTATTTGTGCACCTTTTTCTTCTTTTTCGCCATCCTTGTTTTTCTTGGGAGGAACATATCTCCACGAGGAAGCCTCTGTCGAGATGCCCGAGATGCCCAACTTCCGCTTGACTTGAGTCAAATGCATGAAACATACAAGTTCAAACGAAAAACCTTGCCAAGATTCAACGGCGGCAGACTGGAAATTATGACTCCACCATTCTTCATCTTGTGCATTGAAACCCTCAATGAATCTGTAGTAAAATAGTGTATAGAAATCCACCAAACGATAGATTGCTCCTTTTGTCTTATTGCCAAACTGGGAATAGCGGAGCACAAAATCGCTGCGTTCCAGATTACGCAGCACGGTTGACAGTACCGACTTGTCTATTCCTGACGCAAACTCAATTTCTTCACGAGTCATGCCTTCACGCTTACTATTCAGCAGTTTCACCACACGAGTGTAGTTTTCGGTATGGGCAAACAAAGCGCTATACAATTCATCAAACTCTGTCTTGAGTTCCCCATTTTTGCGGAAGAACAGGCGGTCAATGTTTTGCACAAGACTTTCTTTGACATTCAATAAGCTGTAATAGAAAGGAATGCCGCCGATAACCATGTAAGTTTGGAGCATCTGATACCTGTCCCATTTGGCTCCACGGCTTTCCAAATATTGTTCCACCTCATGCAGCGTAAACGGACGGACATAGATGTTGCAGGTGATTCGTCCGTGCAGTCCGCCTTGGTTTTCAACCAGTTTGTCCATCATCCATGAAGTGGAAGAGCCACTGGCTACAAACACGATGTCGCTGCGGCGTGCTGCCCATCCATTCCAAAAGTTTTCCAAAGCCTCGACGAACTCCGACTGCGGTGTGTCAATCCAAGGCATTTCGTCTATGAAAATCACTTTGCGCTTTGCCTCAGGCAATCTCTCGATGTATTCCTCTAAAGCATCGAAAGCATCGTCCCAATTTGAGAATTTCGGCTGTCGCGGCAATTGGGCATACTTTTTCATGGCCTTGGCAAAATTGCGCAATTGCTTTGGTTTTGAAAGACGATGTCCTCCCACATACGAAAAGTCGTATTCGTAGTTGAAAAAATTGTCCACAAGGTAGGTTTTGCCCACACGCCGCCTTCCATAAACGATGACAAATTCTGAACGGTCAGACTCCATACATCGCTGAAGATCTGCCATTTCCTGTTCGCGCCCGATAATTTTCCGTTTCTTCATACAACCAATAATTTTTCCGTGCAAAGATAATTTTTTTTTTGATGCACGAAAAAAAGTTGCAGGCAATTCATCAAAAAACAACCTTTAAATACGAGATTTTTGACAGAAAGCCAATATTTTTTGATAGCGACCTTTTATCAGCGGCCTTGTCTGGGGTTAATAGAATATCACCCCTCCGGGGTGAACGATTTCTACGCAATCTGCGGAAATATGGTATCGTAGAGACGTTTCATGAAACGTCTCTACATCAGGTTGTTCAGCATCGCGTACACCGTGAGACCCGCCACCGATTTGATGCCGGTCTTCTTCACGATGTTCTTGCGGTGGGTGATGGCCGTGTGGACGGAAATGTGTAGTTTTGTCGCTATCTCCTTGTTGGATAGTCCGTTGGCGACTTCCACCAGCACCTCCCGCTCCCGTTCCGACAGCTCGTACAATTCCGGACTTTCGCTGTGCCCGTTGTCGGCCTGCGCCACCTCGTTCAGGACACTCTCGATGTGCTTCCTGTCGTCGGTGATTTCGATGATGCCGTTGAAACTCTTCAGCCACTGCTGGTCGAAGTAGCTGTAAACGAGGGCAACGATGGGTACTTGGGGACTGTCCTGGAAAAGGACGCGGAACGAGTGGCGCTTGGAGTAATCTACCAACTGCGGGTTGAGGACGATGAGGTCGGGTTTCACCACGATGAGCCTCTCTGCAATGCGGTCGAGACTGTCGGCCACGGCAGCAACTTCAAACTCCGTACCTTCATTCAAGATGGTCGTAAGTCCCTGTACCACCATGGGCGATTTCTCCACCAACAGAATCTTAGTCTTTTTCATCGCTGGCTCCTTTCCATGGTTTCAACGTAAGGGATCAGGATTTTTTCCTCAATGAGGCTGTGCTTGTTGAGGTCGCCCGACAGCTGGAAGATGTCGAAAAGGACGGAGACGCGCTCTTTCGGCATGATGTTTCCCGGCAAGTACTTGATGATGATGTTGGTAAGGTCGTTGAGCTTGTCCTCGATGTTGCTGTGGTTCTCCTCAAACTGGTTGATGGAGTAGCCGCTGCAAGGTTCGCCTTTGCGCAGGCTTTCGATGTAAGGGAAGACGGTCTTTTCCTCGTATTGGAAATGGTTCTCCACCTCGCCTTTGTAGTCGCGGAAGAAGCGTTGCAGGATGTCCTTGTGGCTCTTGGGGCAGGCCTCGGCGATACGGTCGAGGTGTTTTTCAATGTGGGGGATCCGCTCGTCGAGGTAGTAGCCGTGGGAGGCGACAAGGTACGGCACGAGAAGGGTCATGTCGGTGTTCTTCAGCTCTTCCATCGAGGGCAGATAGGCGTTGTTGGTATAGACGTTGCAGATCAGGAGGAAAAACGAGTCGGCGATGCCGTTGGCGAGGCACACTTCCGCCACCGTCTTCTCCCCGAACCCCAGTTCGATATGGAAGCGTTGCAGAATCAGCGTCAGGCTCGGGTTGCTGAGGATGACGTCAGCGAGTTTCATTTTGGGCGTGAACATTATTTCATTGTTTTTTCAAATTATTTGAATTCCAACATCCTCTCGATCGGACGGCGGGCGGCCTCCATCAGGGCCTCGTCCAAAATCAGTTCGGGCGTTTCCGTCTCCAATGCCGAAAGAATGTTTTCCAACGTATTGTACTTCATGTATTTGCAGTTGGCGCACTCGCAGTCGCCGGCCTTGGCTTCGTGCATGTCGGAAAGGGCGTAGAACTTCTTGTCGGGATTCTGCTTCCGCAGTTCGTAGAGGATGCCGTTTTCCGTCACCACCACAAATTCCTGTTTTTCGGAAGTGGCGACGAACTTCAGCATCGCTGCCGTGGAGCCGACAAAGTCAGCCAGTTTCAGCACGTGCTCCGGACACTCGGGGTGCGCAATCACCAGCGCCGACGGGTGGAACTTGTGCAGCTGCTCCACATCCTCCGCCTGGATCTGGTCGTGGACGTGGCAGGCACCTTCCCACAACACCATCTCGCGGCCCGTCATGCGATTGATGTAACTTCCTAAGTTCCAGTCTGGTGCAAAGACAATCTTCTCGTCCTCCGGCAGCGACTTGACAATCCGCAGCGCATTCCCCGAGGTGACAATGATGTCCGACAACGCCTTCACACGGGCGGAACAGTTGATGTAGCTCAACACCGTGTGGTCGGGGTACTGTTTCAAAAATTCGGCGAACTCCTCGTCGGGACAGCTGTCGGCCAACGAGCAGCTTGCACTCATATCGGGAATCAGGACTTTTTTCGTGGGGTTCAAGATTTTCGCCGTTTCCGCCATGAAGTGGACACCGGCAAAGAGGATGATGTCGGCATCGGTTTCCGCCGCCTTCTGCGAAAGGGCAAGGCTGTCACCCACAAAGTCGGCGATCTCCTGCACCTCGGGACGGGTGTAATAATGGGCCAGAATAATGGCGTTTTTTTCTTTTTTTAACTGTAAAATCCTGTCTTTCATATCTTCACAACTTAACATTTTAACATCTTAACAAATAAGTCCGCCTCCTACGACCAGTCCGTTCTGGTAAAGCACCAGCGACTGTCCCGGCGTGACACCCCACACCGGCTGGGTGAAGGTGAGTTCCGCCGTGTCGCCTTCGATGCGGACGGTGGCTTCGGCGGCGGGGCTCCGGTAGCGGATGCGGGCTTCCACCACAGGGTTCTCCAGCAAGCGTTCGGGGTCGGTGAACGTGCAGGCGGCCGCTTTCACCGTGGTGGTCAGCAGGTCGTCGCGGTCGCCGAGGGTGACGGTGTTGTCGGCGGCAGAGATGCGGGTGACGTACTTGGGCGTGCCGAACGCCACCTTCAGGCCCTTGCGCTGCCCGATGGTGTAGAACGGAAAACCCTGGTGCGTGCCGACCTTGTGGCCGTCGGCATCGACGAAATCACCGGGGGTGACTTTGGCAGCAAAATCGGGTACGTTCTCGGACAAAAACCGGCGGTAGTCATTATCGGGGATGAAGCAAATTTCCTGGCTTTCCGTTTTTTGCGAGAGCTTCACAAAACCGTGGTCCGCAGCAATCTTCCGGACTTCCGGCTTGGTGAGGCCGCCGAGCGGGAAGATGGTGCGGGCGAGGTTCGCTTCCGTCAGCCGCCACAGGAAGTAGGTCTGGTCCTTCTGTGTGTCGGCGGCAGTGCCCAAAAACCAGTGTCCGTTCTGCTCAACGATGCAGGCGTAATGGCCGGTGGCGATGCCGTCGCAGCCCAGCTCGTCGGCTTTGTCGAGCAGCATCCCCCACTTGATGGAGGAGTTGCACAGCACACACGGGTTCGGCGTGCGGCCATGCATATACTCATGGATGAAGTCGTTGATGACATGCTCCTTGAACGACTGCCGGAAGTCAACGATATGGTGCTCGAAACCAAGTTGTTCTGCGTTGTGCTTCGCTTCCATGATGGAGTCGATGCTGCAGCAGCCGCGCTCTTTGGCGATACAACTCTCCTTGATGCTGTCGAACGTGCGGAAGGTGGCGCCCACCAGTTCATACCCCTGTTCCAAAAGGAGCATTGCGGAAACGGTGCTGTCGATACCGCCGCTCATCGCCATCAAAATCCGTTTTTTAGCCATCTGTCGCCTTTGATTTTAGAGCGGCAAAAGTACGACAAATAATTAAAAAAATTGCCGTACCTTTGCACCCTCATTTTGCAACCTTAAATTAGTAATGGATAAAAACTTTTATTGCGTCATCATGGCAGGCGGTGTAGGCGCACGCTTCTGGCCCCTCAGCCGCTCGCATACTCCCAAACAGTTCATCGACATCCTTGGCGACGGCGAGTCGCTCATCCAGAAGACCTACCGCCGTTTTCAGGAAATCTGCCCGAAGGAAAACATCTATATCATCACCAACAAGAGCTACGCGCACCTCGTGAAGGAGCAGCTGGCCGGCATCGGCGACGAACAGATCGTGTTGGAGCCCGCCCGCCGCAACACCGCTCCCTGCATCGCCTACGCCAATTTCAAAATCAAGGCGAAAAATCCCGATGCCGTCATCGTGGTGGCCCCGTCCGACCACATCATTCTCAAGGAAGATGTTTTCAAAGATGTGATTCTCAATGGCTTGAACTTCGTAAAGGAGAATGAAAAGCTCCTTACCATCGGCATCCGACCCTCCCACCCCAATACCGGCTACGGTTACATCCAATATAACGAGGAGCGCTCCTACGGATGGAACGCCTCCATCTACGATGTGAAAATCTTCACCGAGAAACCGGAACTGGAAGTGGCCAAACAGTTTGTGGAAAGCGGCGAATTCCTTTGGAACGCCGGCATTTTCATGTGGTCGCTGAAAGAGATAGAAAAGGCGTTCAACCGCTACCTTCCGGAGGTCAACGACCTGTTCCGGCAGGGCGAGGGACTTTACAACACCTCGGCGGAACAGCCTTTCATCAACGCCACCTACCAGGTGTGCCGCAACATCTCCATCGACTACGGCGTGATGGAGAAGGCGGCCAACGTGTGTGTCTATGCCGCCGACTTCGGTTGGTCCGACCTCGGCACGTGGGGCTCCCTCTACGAGGTAAGCGAGAAGGATGAAAACAGCAATGTGGTGGCAGGAAACCGCGTAAAGACCTACGGTACAAACGGATGCATCATCAATGTGCCGGGCGAGAAGGCCGTCGTGCTGCAAGGGATGGAGGATTTCATCATTGTGGACAACGACAATGTGCTCCTCATCTGCAAAAAGGAGAACGAGCAGCAGATACGCCAGTACGTGAACGACGTGGAGCTTGACTACGGCGAGAAATACATTTAACAAGAGAAGATGGCGGGGCGTTTCAAGGATTTTTTGCGGAAGATTCCCACTCTCTGGCAGAAGCTCAGGAAGAATTGGAAGACCCGTTTTCACCTGCTGATTCGCGAGGATACGACCCAGCGGGATGTCTTCGCATTCAAGCTGAGTCCCCGCAACATCTTCGTGGTGGTGACCCTTTCCGCTTTCGCCCTCATTTTGCTGACGGGGCTGCTGATTGCCTTCACGCCGCTGGGCATCTATGTCACGGGGTGGCGGCACCACGACGAGTACCGCAAGTACCGCGAGATGTCGCGCAAGGTGGATTCCGTGGAGATTTTGCTGGCGCAGAACCGGCAGTATATCGACAATTTCTACCGGATCATGAACGATGAGGTGATGCCTGACGAGATGGAGAAGGTGGAGGAGGACAGCAACCGTCCGGTCATAGGGCAGGAGGAGCTGGAGGCGCACACGGAGGCGGAGCTGGCGCTGCGCGAGGAGTCGGCGGACCTCATCAAGACCCTGATGGTGAAGCAGGCCACCGAGGAGGTGGCGGTGAACCGCAGGGCCGACATCCGCAATCTTTTCATGCAGCCGCCCACCACGGGAACCATCGTCGGGTACTACAGCGTGGCGCAGAGCCAGTACGGAATCGACATCGCCAACCGCCCCGGCACCCTCATCACCAGCGCCGGCGACGGCATGGTGGTCTTCGCCGGCTTCGACGCGATGGACGGCAACGTCCTCATCATCCAGCACCACGACAACGTCATCTCCATCTACAAGCACAACCGCGTGCTGCTGAAGACCGCCGGTGCCAAGGTGAGCGCCGGCGAACCCATCGCCGAGATGGGCCACAGCGGCACCACCGACAAGGGAACCCACCTCCACTTCGAGCTGTGGCACAACGGATTCCCCCTCAATCCTTTAGATTATCTCACTTTGAAATAACCATCAAAAACATATATGGAAGAACATTCAACAATTTGCGAATTATTGATCCAGAAAGGGGAGCTGAAGCAGCAGATTTACGCCAGCACCCTCGAAACCATGGAGCTTTTCAAGTCCTGCGCCAAGGAGTTTGAAGACTATTACGAAGAGAATTACGCCGAGCAGCACCCCCGTGTGTCGGTCGATTTCAACGGCAAAAACCTGCACGAGTTCAAGATCCGGTTCGCCGGCGACGTGCTCATCTTCCTGATGCACACCAACATCTTCGAGTTTCCCCGCGACCACGAAGTGATGAAGACCCCCTACATCAAGGAGGACAAGGACCGCTCCTATTGCGGCATGATCCAGATTTTCAACTTCCTCAACGACTCCTTCCGCTACAACCGGATCAACGACTCCGGCTACATGATCGGACGGATTTTCGTCAACAAGGACAAGCATTTCTATGTGGAAGGAAAACGGGAGCTGGCGAGCGTGCTCAACAATTTCAACAGCAAGGAGCTCGACCGCGACGCCGTGATGGACATCCTCCAGTCGGCCATCAAATATACCATCAATTTTGACCTTTTGGTGCCGGAATATTCCCATTTATTGGAGATTTCTGTCAACGACATCCTGCAGATTGAGGACCAGAACATGATTTTGAAGACTGGTAAACGCCTGGGTTTCAGGTTTGAACCGGACAAAGATTAAAAAAAATTAATTTTTTCATCAAACATCGGGTGTAATGAAAATTTTACTATTTTTGCACCCTCATTTTGATGGGGAATGCTGGATTCGTCTAGTGGCCTAGGACATCAGGTTTTCATCCTGAAGATCGCGGGTTCGACTCCCGCATCCAGTACAAAAAAATTGAAAAAGACGACTTTTGGGTCGTCTTTTTTTTTGCTTTTCGCTGAAAAATTTCCTACTTTTGCCAAAATTTTATAGCAACATGCATTTATTGTAATTATTTGAATTACAATGATATATATTTATTAATTAAAATCATAGGTATATTGCAACATATTTATCCATTGAAACAGAGAAAACTATCTTTCCTACTGCTAACTTTTCTGATGATTGCCTTCCAAGGACTTCAAGGACAGGGCATCCGGGACAAGATTAACGAAATCAAGAACGCTGACCCGTTTGCCATCAGCGGTACTGTTGGCGCAGGGGCGGGTGTGTCCTACAACTCCAACCATCCGGGGAGCACGCCTTTCTCGGCCAACATCTACGCCAGCATCAACCTGTCGTTCTACAGTTTCCAGCTGCCCTTCTCGTTCTATTTCGCCAACAACACCACCTCTTTCTCCTATCCGCAGCTGCCGACGTTCCACCTGGGCTTTATGCCGACGTGGCGCAACTGGAAGTTCCACATCGGGCACAGCAGCATGCATTTCTCCAACTACACCTATTCGGGACTGACGTTCCTCGGGCTAGGTGCGGAGTATCAGGGAAAGAAGTTCCGTATGGGCGTGTTCGGCGGCCATCTCCAGCAAGCCTCCCGCATCAAAGGGTATGACGACCGCAGCGCGTTCCAGCAATTAGCGGATTCCCTGCTGGGTCTGAACGTGCCGGAGGCCGAGCTGCCGCAGTACCGCCGCGACGCCGTCGGCTTCCGTGTCGGTGGCGGCAACGAGCGCAACTTCATCGACTTCAGTTTCCTGAAGGCCAAGGATGCCATCAAGTCGCTGCCGCAGGTGTGGCAGGACTCCATCGCCCCGCGCGACAACATCACCCTCGGTCTTTCGGGACGTTTCGCCATCAAGAAATGGTTTGCCTTCACCGCCAACCTCGGCGCCAGCCTCTACACGCAGGACATCCGCGACACGCTCGCGGGCAGCCTGCGGGAGGACGAGAAAGTGGACAAGCTGCTGAAAAACACGGAATGGCTGCTGGCAGTCCGCAACAACACCATCCTCCGCTTCGCCGGTGACGCCTCCATGAACTTCATGGCCCGCAACTTCACCGCAAGCCTCACCTACCGCTTCATCCAGCCCGACTACGTGTCGTTGGGTGCGGCCAACTTCAACCAGAACTCCCACAGCGTGGGCGCAGTCATCAACACCTCCCTCTTCAAGGGACACTCCAACATCAGCGCGGTCGGATACTTCCAGCGCGACAACCTCAACAAGAAACAGATGTACACCAACCAAGTGGCCACCTACTCCATCAACTGGAACAACAACATCGGCAGCCACTTCAACCTCGGCATCAACTACAACGGCATCAAGCAGGACCAGTACGACGGCACCTACCTCGTTCCCGACAGCCTGCGAATCAACCAGATTGTCCACACACTGTCGATCGCACCCAGCGTCAATTTTGAAAAGACATACGCCCATACCATCAACCTGAACTTCAACTTCGTCCAGAACAAGAACCTCAATAAACTATCGCCCAATGGTATGAATGTGAAGACGATGACTGTCGGCATCGGGTACGGCATCGACTTCGACGCCATCCGCCTCGGCTTCGACTGCGGCTACGACTTCTCCATGTCCTCGTCGGAATATGCCAAGTACGATGCACACACCCTCAACGTGGGGCTTCGTTACAAGATTTTGAAGAAAGAGAAGACCAACTGGACCCTCTCCTATAATGGGTCTTTCGGATACAACATCCAAAAGATGGAAGGCGCAACCAACAATTTCTCCATCAGCAACAGCATCGGCAGCAACTTCAGCTACAAGAATGCGCACACCGCCTCCCTCTATCTGTCGTTGAGCAACTTCAACGACCGGGAAATCATCGGGCAGCGCATCCAGTCCACCCTCGACTGCCGCTTCACCCTTGCGTACTCCTACGCTTTCGCGGCACGTGTCATCAAGAAGATGACCAAGCAGGAGCGCGAAGAGCACCGCCTCGCCCGTCAGGCGCATAAACTTCAGAAACAACAATCGTCAACAAAATAAAAATCAACGATATGAAAAGAGCACTTACCCTCTCCCTTGTCTTTCTGGCTGCACTGTTCCAGCTCTTCAACGTTTCGGCGCAAACGGACATTGTGACCACCATCACGCCGAAGGTGCGGATGTTCCCCGCCACGGGTTTCAGCTACCTTGACGATCCAGGACGCTATTTCAACATCCAGATGATCAACACCACCCCGGAGGAGAAGCAGATCTATTTCACCATCTCCCTCTCTTGCGAGTTCTCGGCCACCAACGAGAGTTTCTTTGTCTATACGAACAAGGAATACCAGCCGCAGACCCCGCTCACCATCGGTGCCACGCCGCTGATACTGCACCGCAACCACTTCGACCAGATCATCGGTAACCTCAACGCTGCCGCGTACGTCACAAATGTGGACCGCAGCCAGTTGACCAACACCGTGTTCACGCTGCCCGAGGGACAGTACAAGTTCTGCATCAAGCCGTACATCTGGGACGGCTACAACAACCAGAACCCCATTGCGGCGGGCGAAGAGGTGTGCTATACGTTCACGATATGCTATTCGGGTTCCGCGCCTGAATTCACCTCGCCGATCAACGGATACAGCGCCGGCAACCTCAACAACAGCAACCCCGCCAACAACCTGCTGGGCGGCGGCAACATCTCCTCCGACAACCGTGAAAGCAGCCAATATACGGTGCTTCCTCTGTCGCGCAACGTGAACTTCACATGGACAGGCGTCATTTCCAACTGTTTGACGGTAAGCGATTTCAACTATACGCTCAAGATTGTCGAGGTTTACAAGAACCAGAACATCCAGGAGGCTATCAACCAGAACGCCACCATTGCCACCATCGAGAATAGGAACCGCACGTCGTACCTGCACGACACGACCGCCAACCGGCACTTCCGGTTGCAGGTAGGACATGTGTATGCGGCGCAGGTAATCGCGACCTTGCGGAGCAGCCTGCTGACGGAGGTCGCTTTGGGCAACGAAGGCAAAAGCCAGGTGATTGCCTTTGTTTGGGGCCAATCCGAAATCATCCAAGACCCGCAGGGCAGCACCACCTCCTCCACCTCCGATAACCGCGCCCAGGTGAAAAAGAACATCCGTGATCCCTACTTTGTCACCCCGGGTAAGGACAACAGCACCTATAACGCACTCATTTCCAGATTGCCGGCGGAATCCACGCTGGCACCTTCCGACGACCACTACAGCTCCTACGTCGGGGGCAACGAACCCTACTATCAGGTCACCCCGTCCGACACCCTGCAAGTGAAATGGATGCCGGTGCGCGGCGATTCCGTTTTCAGGGTTCGGTATACGGCCTCCCTCTACGAGTATGTGGGCGGAGAAGTCGCCAACTCAATGAATGTGCAGCCCATCTGCAAGAAAACGGTGGAGTGCAACCGTCCCGACGCCACTTTCTCCGTGGATCCCGTTCAGCTGATGCTATTCCCGCAGCAATGGAAGGATACCCTCCAGAAAGGGTACAAGTATGTGTTGCATCTTGACGCGGAAACCTTCTACTCCTACAACCAGCAAACCACCTACACCATCACGGAGTACATCCACAGTATGCCCAGCAGTCGCGACAGCATCGTCAATCAGGTGATGTTCGGGACGGACAACTACAGTTCCGATGTGGTCTTTGCGTGGGGCATCGACAGCGGCGCCCTTGACAAGGTCTATCCGCCGCAGTTCACCTATCCGGTGGACCTCTCGCACAAGGATGTGAACGACACCACATGGGTGGAGGCCGAATTCCCCGAGGTGGTGAAGCGTGAGAGTTTCGCCTTCCGCTGGAAAAAGGCCACAGGCGTAGATTACGGTGACTCCGTCTATTACAAACTCAGCGTGGGTAAGCTGCCCAAGGGCAAGAAACCGAATCAGGTGAAAAGCTTCTTCTTCGTGAAGGACAGCATCACGGCCACCGAATACATCGACTCGCTCCTGTTCGACACCTTGAAGACGAAGGACCAGTATGTGGCTGTCTTGGAGATGAAGATCAAACAGATGGTGGACACCTCGCAGCATTACAATATTATTAATAAAGGAAAATCCCACGTTGCGGCTTTCAAGTTGAAAGATCCGCCGGAATTTGTGGCCGACATCAACGACAAGATCAAGTGCTTCCCGAAAGCGCTGGACAAGTTGAGTAAGGAGACCATCACGCCGACCCCTGACAGCTTGATTACCAATAAAGTACAACTGAAGATGGGCGAGTTCCCGTTGGTGATGCAGACCGCCGTCTTTGATACGGCCAAAAAGGTGTACAATGGTGACGGCTATGTAGTCTGGCATCCGCTGGGTGTGGATGTGCGGTTGAAGGTGAAGCTCGACTCCATCCAGATCAACAAGGATTTCCAGATTATCAAAGGCACGGCCGTAAGTACCGCCACCGACTCCTCCACCTATCTGGATGCTTTGACCAACGACTTGGATTTGGATGAGTGGAGTAATGACGACATCAATGCAGTGGTCTCGAAACTCGGCGAGAATGAAACAGTTAAAGGTTATTATGACAAGTTCAAGGAATATGGTGAAAAGTATGCCAAGAAATACGGCGGGCTGTTGGGTCCCCTCGTGGGTGAGAATGTCGCCACGCAGGTGCTGACCTTCCCGTTGAGCATTACCGATGAGGAAATCACGGGTTCGAAGAATGTGATTTTCGCCATCAACAACATGTACTTCTCGCCCGTGACGGCGTTGATGAACATCTGGGCCATCTTCGCCGCACAAAGCGACAATACCTATGTGCCTTTCCTCGCGAACAACATCTGTATGGACCAGCAGGGCTTCCTCGGCAACTCCAGCAAGCATATTGAGTTGTTTATGGGCCGCGATTACGAAATCGACCTGAACGATGGCTACAAGATGCGGTTCAAGAAATCGTCCAACTTCGCCGACCCGAAGGATGGTACTGTCATTGTGGTAGATACTGGAAAGCTCTCCTATATGATGGCCGAAATCCAGTTCGATATGAACAGTAACGATGTGATGGGTATCGAGAAGGACGGGACTCCACGGAAAGGAAAGGTGGTACAGGCGGACCTTTTGGCCAAAATCAAGGACTGGGACGACTGGGTAGCCCGTATCAAGATGGATCCGTTTGCCGTCGCCGGTTGCGACCGTTTCACTTTCGTGCCGACCGGCAGGGGCATCTTCTACGACCACTCCTCCACCGAAAGTCCGAAAGAGGTGGCCATCGACGGGGAATACCTCCTCGGAGCGGAAGCCAAAGCCAAGGAAAATGAAACCGAGGAACAGAAGAAAGAGCGTCTGAAAAAAATCGGCAAGGCCACCAAAGAGTGGCAGGGCTTCTATTGGGATGAACTCACGGTGTTCCTTTCCGATGAAATCAGCAATACCTTCAGCGACCAGGAAGGTCCTAAGGATTCTGTGGTCTCCTACACTTACGGCATCAACGGAACCATCAAGGATTCCGTTCACTATTGCTATCCCGGCAGCCGTATCAACTTCGGCGCCAAGGGGTTGATTATTGACAAGTACGGTTTCACTGCCGAGATTTTCGCCCGCGACATTTTCCGTGCCGACACGAAGTCGGGCGGCGGTTGGGCCTTCTCCCTTGATACCGTCAGCGTGAAATTCCTGAAGGGCCAGTATAAGGCCGGTGTCATCAAGGGCGGCTTCGGCATCCCGCTGTTCAGCGGCGGCTTCGCCTACGACTGCTCCATCGGCTCCGACAGCCTCGAGTTCAGCATCAAGGCGGTGGAAGACACCCTCAAGCTCGATATGTGGCTTGCTTCTGTGGACTTTGATCCGAAGTCTTCGTATTTCAGAATCAAGAAGATATACAAAGAGTCGGGCACCCGCATCGACCTGACGATGAACGGCAAGATCAACGTGGCGTTCGACAAAATAGGCATTCCCGTCAACTGTGCCTTGGCGAAGTTCGAGCACATGGGCATGCGCAACTGGCAGAGCGGCAAAGCCGATGCCTCCATTGATAAGTTCGAGTTTGACATCGGTGATTGGTCGTTTGCTTCCCCGCAAAAGACCATCGGCGGTGCACCGTCGAGCGGCAGCGGCCTGCAGGTGGACGAGAAAGGGGAGCCTATCGGCTCGGTCTCCTTCGCGGGCTTCACCTTCAGTCTTACCAAATTCGACCCGATTGTTACTTTTGAAAAAAGTGACCTGAAACTTGGTTTCAAGGTGGGTGGCCAGATCAAGTTCGCCACGGAAGGCACCGACCTGGGTGCGAGCTGCGGCTTCTCCGTCTGGGGCATTGTGGAACCCACCAACCACTTCCATGTGAAGAAAGTGGATGCCAAACTGGAATCTATTTCTTTGGATAAAATTGATTTCGAGGTATTTACATTGGATGGAGTTCTGGACTTCTTTAGCAGTACGGGCAAGGGAAGTTCCGGCTCTGGCGGTGGAGGAGGTAATTCCGGTTCTGGCTCTGGTAGCTCCGGCGGCGGCGGCGGTATCAATGCGCTCAGCGGCTTGTCCGTGTCGGGCGGCGCGATGGGCGATGGCTTCGGCGGTAACCTGTCCGTCACCATCATGAGCAAGGTGACCCTGACCATGAGCGTGGGCTTCGGCACGAAATCCGACACCAAAGGTAAATACACATGGTGGTTCTTCGACGGTTCCTGTAAGTTCCCCGGCGGCATTGCCCTCGGTGCGGTCAGCATCAACGGTTTCTCCGGCGGCTTTGCTTACAATATGAAAGCCTCGAAGAGCCTGACAGACCCGAGCTATAGCGCTGTCAACCTGTTGAAAAAAGCCGAAAAGAACACTAATGAAAACGCAATGTCCGCCTCCGGTATGGAGTTCACACCCGACCGGGGAAGCTGGGTGGCCAACGCCGGTATCAGCCTCGTGCTGACCGGTGCGGAAAACACCATGAATGCCGACGGTCTGGTCTCGTTGCGTATCGCTAACAAACATTTCTCCGGCGTGTTCATCGATGCCAACGCCTATGTGATGAGCAAGATGGACAAGACCAAGACCCCTGGCGACGGCAGCAACAACAACTCCCCATTGGTCAAGGCCAAAGCCATCATGGGCTATGAGAGAACCGATGTTTACGACTACTTCCGTCTCTCCATCGCGGTGAAGGCAGACATCAACCTCAGCAAACTTCTGGAAGGTGCAAGTTCCACAGTATTAGGAAGCACCTTGAGCGGTGTGCACGGTGGTAGTTCCTTGTTGACCAGTTCCAATGTGACCAAGGCCCTGAACGCACTGACCGGCAAGTCGGGCATCGGCAGCCATGACGCGAGTGCCCGTGAGAACGCCGCAGAAGCTTCCACCAGCGGCAACAGCGGAAAGCCCTCCTTCAGCCTTACCGCCAGTATTCCGATTGACTTCGAATTGAAACATTATAGAAAAAAAGACGGCAACCACAAGGCCAACTCCACCGATTGGTATTTCGCCATCGGCAAACCGAAATACGAGGAACGCGTGCAGTTGAAAAGCAAGCTCGACATGGTGGTGTGCAGCGCCGAAGCCGAGTTCACTTTCTATATGCAGACAGGTAACGCCTTCGCCTATCAGATGCCTCCGCTCAGCAACGACTTGAAGAAATTCTTCGGTCTGGAGGACGACGACAAGAAGATGGACACCGACGATGAAGGCGTGAAAAATGCCCGTAAGCTAAAGAGCACCGACTGGCTGGCTATCGACAAGGGCGGCGGCTTCTGCCTGGGTTCCACCTTCCATGCCAAGATCTCGCTTGACTTCTTCCTCTATGTACACGTAACGGCCGACCTCGGCTTCGATGTGGCTTTGCTGGATGTAAGTGGTCAGGGATGCCCCGGTCATCCGCAGATTGGCAAGAACAATTTCTACGCACTGGGGCGCGTATATGCAGCCTTGCAGGGCGATGTGGGTCTGAAAATCAACCTCGGATTCTGGAAGGGTGAGTTCTCCCTCTTCAGTGCCGGTATCGGTGCATTGTTGCAGGGCGGCGGCCCGAACCCGTCGTACGCCTACGGTATGCTGCGTTTCAAAATCAACCTGCTGGGAGGACTGCTCAAGTTCAGCACCAGCGTCGATTTCAAAGTAGGCGATGTGTGTGTGCCCGGCGCGGGCGACCCGTTGGCCAACGTGAAGCTGTTCCAGAATGTGACACCGGGCTTTGAAACAGAGGCAGCAGCCAAGACCAACAGCAACCTCCAGTCGCCGCTGCAAGTGGGTAAGATTATCTCCAACATGCCGTGGGACAAAGAGGTTTATCTCGCCGACAACGATGGCAAGAACGCCCGTAAATTCTATTTCACATTGGTAGAAAGCAAGGTTAAATACCAGCTCAAGAAAACGGAGAAAGGCAGTTACGCCAATCCTTCCACCTTGCAGACCATGAAGTTCACCTCCAGCCGTGATGATGCCAACGCCCTGTTCTTTGAAACCAATGAAGGCGGCCTTGTGGAGGACTGCTTCAACAAACTCTACCTCTATGCCCGCGGTTTTGAGTGGAGACAAAAAGTGCCTGCCAAGGAGCTGTCCAAGATTGACAATGGAGCAGGTAAGGACAACCCTTACTATGTTACCGGTCCGAACAAGGGGACAATGAAGAGCTCGACCAGCAGCTACGATTGGTTCGACCCCACTTTCTATGATGATAAGAACGGGAAGAAGATTGTAAGACAATACAAACGCGACAGCACCTTCTACTTCAAAACCAAAGCATTGGGCTATGGACTGAATAATCAGGTGGTGTACTCGTGGCCATACAACGGCGACCGCCTTTTCCCGACCGAAGAATATGTCCATACCGGTTCGGGCAGCAATGCCACCCCGTATGCCATGCTCTATCTTTTCCGCCGCAAGGACGACCTCTTTGACAAGAGCCAATTGAGCAGCAACGGCAAGATGCTCAAGATATACCTTCTGACCTATAGCGGTGAGATGGGAGAACCCCAAGAGTGCTCCTATACCTACTATCCCAACGCCACCGTCCCTTACGTGAAGGTGCAGTTGCCAAAGAAAGAGTATGGAGACAGAGGTTACGGCCCACACATGCTGAAATTCCTTGTGGTGGAAAAGAATGCCTACCAAAATGCGATGGCTGCAGCCAACGCCGCACTTACCGAAAAGAAGAAAGAGTACAGCCAGCGCATCTCCAACGCCACCTACACGCAGGCACAGAATGCCCACAGCAGCAACAATTCCTCCAGCGGAAAGAAAAAAATCAACATCCAGAACCAACAGATGGAGGAAATTTATTCCAACAAGATGGAATACGGAAAAGACTCCATGACCTACTATCGTACCCAGATGAAGAGCAGCTACAAGGTGGCTGCCTCCGTTGGCGACTGCGTGTATGAATGGACGTGGTGGGCCGATTTCAACTACAAGACCTACAGCGAATACCTCGCCCGCAGGTTCTCGTATGGCTGCTATACCTACGGAAAAGACCCAGCGAAATACGACATTCTCGCCGAAGAGATCGCAAATGGCACGGTGAATGTGGGAAGCAGCAACATCACCGTGAAAGTCACCTCGTGGCGCGATTTCTGGATTTTCCTGCCCTACGACCCGCAGGATGCGAAACGCTACAACACCGACTGCGTCATGCCGCCGCGCTTCTTCCTTGCCCTCAAGGACGGCGGCGACCCCAACTTGCATTACATGCACACCAAGTACTTCCAGCATTTTATCGATATGGAGCGCGACTTCAAGCAGACTCCGCTGATGGAGGTGCGCCACACCGACGACAAGGGTGAAGTGGACTACAGCAAGACAGGAAAATCCACCGTCACCGATCCCTACTTGAAGACCGAATTGAAGAACATCCTTGCCCGCGGCTTCGTGGCCAACTACAGTTCGACGTTCTCCCGCATCGACCTGCGTATCAAGGGAGGAACCAACTACACCCAGTGTGCGGCCAATGGATACCATCCCACCACCATCGATGTTCCCTGCCTCCTCGATGTCTCCAGCAACCAAGAGCTTGAAGCGATGGACGACAAATACTTTGAGCCGCAATATACCTCAAGACTTTCTCTGGGACAGGGCAACGGCACCTACCGCGTCACCATCACCGACTATGCCACCCATGCCATCGTGAACGACATCAAGATGTTCCACGACTTCATGCAGTTCAACCAACAGCATGCTCAAAAGTTCAACCAACGCGGATGGAGCCACAAGGTCGATTACTTCAAGGACTACTATTCCTCCAAGTACAAAAATGCCAAATTCTCACACCCCACCTTCCCGTTCGACATCCCCGAAATCTACATTGTCACCCATTACATGACCGCATTGGACGACATCTGGCTGGGTGAACAAAGTTCCTACTACACCACTCGCGGGGATTATCTCCATTTCTATAACAAAAATGAAGATTTCATCTATGCCAGCGACTTGCAGTTGAAAGATGCCATGTGGGCCAAGTACTGGTGGAGTGCCGCCGGCCAGTGCCTTGACCGTGAAGGGTACGGTTTTGACCGCGACTTCTACTTCTACAAAAACTCCACCAAGTATTACAATTGTCGTGACAACCAGGCCGAAAAAGGGAAGCATAAGTACTATACCACAAAAGTCAACATGCTCGGCTTCTGGTATTCCGACAATATGTACAAAAACATCGCTAACAAGTTGAGAAACAACCTGCGCATTTACTACCTTTCTTCGCAGTTCGCTGATTTTGAAACCAAACTGATGGAAATCGCCAATGCGGTGAAAAAAGGCCAAGTTCAATCGTCCCGCATTTTCTATCCGAATGCCATGCTCACCCCCGACAACTGCTACTACTACGTCAACATCTACAATACTACCATCAAGGACAAATTATTCAAGAGTCAGGCCATTCAAATCAAGGACTCGGGTGATGCCGAATTTGGCCGTTAATGTTTCATCTTGCTAAAATCATTGAAAAATGAAAAAGTTAAAAAATACTATTATCATAATGATGTGTTTGGCTTGTCTGACGACGGGCCTCCAACTGTCGGCACAGGACATCCCGACCGCCACCGCGCCGGACACGCTTTCTGCCGCCAACAACGGTGAATACGACCGTCCGATGTATGACTTCACGGTGGTGGCCCGAAGTTACGGCGACAGCGTGGTGCTGCGCTGGGCACCCCAGAATGCGGGTGTGTGGCTTTCCGCCAACTACTACGGGTGGAACATCATCCGCGACAAGTCGGAATCCGAGATTAAAGATGGGGACACAGTCTTCACGAAAGTGCTGAACCCACAACCTATTAAGCCAATGACATTGGAAGAGATGATGCAACGCTACGACTCCACCAACCTCTATGTGGGTGCCGCCGCACAAGCCTTGTACGGTCCGTCGTACTTCGACCCGAAAGAGTCGGAAGGCTTCGAAAACTTCGTGTTCCGCCGCGAACAGGAACAGACCCAGCGACAAGCCATGGCCTACTTGGCCGCCGAAATGAGCAGGGATGCCGCCGATGCCATCGGTCTGCGCTATGTGGATAGGGATGTTAAAAAAGGAGAGACCTACACCTACCGGGTTGAATGCCTCGTGCCGGAAGAGATGGCCCTCACCCCCATCAACATCGTAGATGTGCTGTGCGTGCCGTTCGTCCGCTCCACCGACGAGCAAATTCCACCCATCGAAATTTACCAGAACGGTCCCTTCACCGCCTTCATCTACTGGAACAAAAACAAGCTTTCGGGTTACTACCTTGAACGCAGCACCGACAACGGCCGCCATTGGGAAGCCCTCAACGAGACCCCCATCTACGGCTATAATCCCGACGAAGAGACCTACGAAGGCCTCGGACACGACATCGCCATGCTACTGGAGGACAATGTCGGCTACATCGACTCGCTGAAACTTGGGGTGAAGTACATCTATCGGGTGAGGGCCTTCGACGCCTTCGGCGATTTCGCGCCAGAACGCAAGTCCGAACCTTTCCAGATGGAGGACATCATCCCGCCCACCATCCCGGTCTTGGATGAGATTGTGCCCGAAGACAACAAGACCTGTACCCTCGACTGGACAATGGACCAACAGGATGAAGACCTGAAGGGCTTCATCATTGCCTTCTCCAACGACCCGGCCGGACCGTGGGACAAAATCACCGACCTGCTCCCGCCCAAAACCCGCCAGTGGGTGGACAAGAAAGCCCACGACCGCAGCCGTGGCTACTATCGCGTGTTTGCGGTGGACAACAATAACAACTTCTCCTACTCGCTGTCGCAAATCAACAACATTGAAGATGATGTACCCCCCACTCCGCCTACTGGCCTGACAGCCGTGGTGGACACCGCCGGCGCCGTCTTTATGCAGTGGCATCCGAATCCAGAGAGAGACATTTTAGGCTACCGCGTCTATTTTGCCAACCAGATCGACCACGACTTTATCCAGAAGACCGGTCGCCGTGTGGAAGACACCGTCTATACGGACACCCTCTTCCGCAAGACCTTGACCAAAAACATCTACTTTTATGTGGTGGCGGAAGACTTCAGCCACAACTTCTCCAGCCCTTCCGATACGCTGGCCGTGCCCGTGCCCGACATCATCCCGCCCGGCATCGCCGTGTTGAAAGACCACACGCAGGATGGCGAGTCTGTCACCTTCAAGTGGCTGCAAAGCACCTCCGAGGATGTGGCCTTCTACTATATCTACCGCAAGCTCGACAATGAGGCACAATGGAAATGCGTCCGTATCATCACGCCCGACGAACTGAAGCCCGACGAACTCATCGTTTTCGTGGACTACCCCGAACCCTCCGCCAAGAACTACAACTACTGTATCGAGGTGCTGGACGACGGCAAACTCTCCTCTGGCAAGACTGGCCAGACGACCATTCGTTTCCGCGGCGCCTCCATCATTGAAATCCCCCTCACCTTGAAGGCTTCGATGAACAAAAACAAAACCTGCGTCAATCTCGAATTTTCCTACGAATACAAATCAAAAAGCAATTACTATGGTGTGATTTACAAATCGGTGGACGGCGGACCGGCCTACGCGCTGGCCAGCTTCCAGCGTGGCGAAACCACTTACACCGACTGCCAAGTAAAGCCGGGCCAAAAGGTAACATACTCCATCCAGATGTTCCTCGGCACAGGCAAACGCTCGCAGAAATCGAAAGAGGTAAACGTGAGTGTGAAGTGATGATGACCTTTGACTCTAAATTGAAAAAATCCGAATAAATATGAAAAAAACAATCGTACTATTTACCGCAGTGTGTCTTCTTGCCCTGATGACCGCACAGGCGCAGAGCGCCATCGTTCCTGCGGGCGGCACCGCCTCCGGAAACGGCGGCACCGTGACCTACACTGCCGGACAAATCGCCGTCCAGACCAACAACGACGGCACCACCTCCATCTCCGAAGGTGTGCAACAGCCCTTCGAGATTTCCGTGGTGGGCGTGGACGAGCGTCCCGACATCACGCTTACGGCAAAACTCTACCCCAACCCAACCCTCTCCACCTGCAACCTGCAGTGCGATTCGTGGATGGGCTTGGATGAGGTGAGAATCTACGACTCCAACGGAAAATATCTTTTCCAGAAAAAGATTGAAGGAAGTCTCACCGAGATGGACTTCTCCTCCTACGCCCCCGGCATCTATTTCGTAAACGTCTATAGCGGAAAGCAAAACCTGAAGACGTTCAAGGTGGTGAAACTGGCCCGATAAACGATAATAAGTTCAAAATTATATAAATATGAAAAAAGTCCTTACCTTTTTTGCAATCCTTGTGATTGCCATTGCGGCGGCTTTTGCACAGGCTCCGCAAAAAATGAGTTACCAGGCGGTGGTGCGCGACGCCAACAATATGCTGGTAACCGAACAGCCTGTTTCCGTGCAGGTCTCCATTCTGGCCGGCTCCCCGCAGGGCGCGACGGTTTATGTGGAAACCCATCAAGTGACGACCAACGCCAACGGTCTGATGACCTTGGAAGTGGGCGCCGGCACCGTGGTGGCTGGGGAATTCGCCTCCATCCCGTGGGGCATGGGCTCCTTTTTCCTGAAAACCGAAGTGGATCCCGAAGGCGGCAACAACTACACCATCGAAGGGGTGCAGCAGCTGATGAGCGTACCCTACGCCCTCTATGCCGAACATGTGGGCGACATCGCGCATCTGGATTCGCTGATTGAAAACACCGATGTGCCCATCAGCATCTTCGACAATGATGCCGGCTACATCACCCAGCAGGATGCCTATCAGGTGTTGAGTATCAGCGGCGATACCGTCTTCTTGTCCAACGGCGGCTATGTGGTGCTGCCGCAAGGCGAGCAGGGCCCGCAAGGCAACGACGGTGCCTCCGCCTACCAGATTTGGCTCGACAACAACCATCAAGGCACCGAAGCCGACTTCCTTGAGTGGCTGAAAGGTGAGCGCGGCGAACAAGGTGAACAAGGTCCGCAAGGTCCGCAGGGCCCGCAAGGTCCGCAGGGCCCGCAGGGTGAACGCGGTGAACAAGGTTTGCAAGGTCCTGCCGGTCAGGATGGTGCTTCCGCCCAGGAAGTCGCCCAGCTGCTGACCTCCGACACCACCTACATCCATGCACTGCAAGGTCCCGCCGGTCCACAAGGTCCACAAGGACCGCAAGGTCCTGCCGGCCAAGACGGGGCCTCCGCACAGGAAGTGGCCCAACTGCTGACCTCCGACACGACGTATGTTAATGCACTTCAAGGTCCGCAAGGTCCTGTCGGTCCCGCTGGTCCTGCGGGACGTGATGGACAGGATGGCGCTTCCGCACAGGAAGTGGCCCAGCTGCTGACCTCCGACACCACATATGTTCATGCACTGCAAGGCCCTGCCGGCCCGCAAGGTCCGCAAGGTCCTGCCGGCCAAGACGGGGCTTCCGCACAGGAAGTCGCCCAGCTATTGACCTCCGACACCACCTACACCCATGCACTGCAGGGTCCCGCGGGTCCGCAGGGCGAACCCGGTGAAAACGGTCGCAGCATCATCCGAATCTCGGGTCCTGAAACAAGCGAACAGAACGAACTGGTGGACATTTACACCATCCATTTTAGCGATAACACCACCAGCACCTTCACCGTGACCAACGGCGCAGCCGGCGTCTGCACCCCGCAAACGCTGTCCATTGACGGCAACCAGCTGACAATTTCCGGCGGCAACACCATCACGTTGCCCACGGGCGGTACCGGCACGGGTACGGGAAATGTGGGGGGCGAAACCTCCTGCCGCGGTATCTCCGAAATCACCGGACCCGTTTCCAACGGTCTGGAAGACACCTACACCATCCACTATACCGACAACACCACCAGCACCTTCACCGTGACCAACGGCGCAGCTGGTGCAGACGGTGCCTCCGCACTTGACATTCTCGGTCAGCAATATCCGAACCTCACACCCGAACAGTTGATAGACTCCCTCCGTGGCCCGCAAGGTCCTGCCGGTCCCCAAGGTGAACAGGGTGAACAAGGTGTGCAAGGTCCGCAAGGCCGTGGCATTACGGGCATCACTGGTCCTGTGACCAACGATCAGAATCCACAGGAACAGATTTATACGATCCATTACAGTGACACCACTACTACCACCTTCACCGTGACCAACGGTCGCGACGGTGCAAACGGTCAGGACGGTGCCACCGCACAGGAAGTCGCCCAGCTGCTGACCTCCGATTCAACATATATTAATGCACTCCAAGGTCCTGCCGGTCCTCAAGGCCCGCAGGGTGAACAAGGTCCGCAGGGTCTACAGGGTGAGCAAGGTCCGCAAGGTGAACCCGGTGCAGGCATTCCGCAAGAACTCTCCATCAACGGTACTGCCCTTACCATTTCTGGCGGTAACACAGTGACGTTGCCGACCATCGGCGGCACCAACGGTCTCTCCGCTTACGAAGTGTGGCTCAACAACGGCAACCAGGGCACAGAGGCCGACTTCCTCGCATCTCTGCAAGGCCCGCAGGGCGACCAGGGTCCTGCCGGACAGGATGGCGCTTCTGCACAGGAAGTCGCCCAGCTGCTGACCACCGATTCAACGTATATCAATGCACTGCAAGGTCCTGCCGGCCCACAAGGTCCGCAGGGAGAACAAGGTCCGCAAGGCCTGCAAGGTGAGCAAGGTCCGCAGGGTCTGCAGGGTGAACAGGGTCCGCAAGGTACTCCTGGCACTAACGGGCAAGACGGACAAGACGGCCGTTCCGCCTACGATATTTGGATTGCACAGGGTAACCAAGGCTCTGAAGACGATTTCCTCGCATCTTTGAAGGGCGAACAAGGCGAACAAGGTCCGCAGGGACAGCAAGGTCTGCAAGGTGAACAGGGTCCGCAAGGCACTCCTGGCACCAACGGTCAGGATGGACAAGACGGTAGTTCTGCCTATGACATTTGGCTGGGCCTCGGCAACACCGGCACCGAAGAGGACTTCATCGCCTCTTTGCATGGTCCGCAAGGTCCGCAAGGTGAAACCGGACAACAGGGCCCGCAGGGTGAGCAGGGTGAACAAGGTCAGCCTGGCTTCACTCCGACTATCACCACCCGCCCCGTGGAGAACGGCACCCAAGTCATCATTTATAACGAGAACGATTCCGTTTCCTTCATCATTTACAATGGTCAGGATGCACAGACATCCGACTACCTCATTTCTCCGATTGTGGCCACCCGCAGCATTATGCTGGGCCAAACCGCCGACCAGATTCGTTTCACTGGTTATCTGATGTCTGTCGGTAACGACACCACCCTGAAAATCGGTTTTGAATGGGGTGCCGACTCTTCCAACCTTAACAATGATTGGAATACCACTTATAACACTAATGCCATCCCGTCGCAAGTTTTTGAATATTCGATAGCGAATTATCCCGCTTCCACCCTCTGCTATGTGCGTGCTTACGCCGAAAATGGTGCCGGCCGCAACAATGGTGAACTGCTCGTGCTGATTACTCCGGAGAGTGTGCAAGGGAATTCACCCTGTCCGGATGCCCCGACGGTTACCGACTATGACGGCAATGTTTACAATACCGTCCAGATTGGCAACCAGTGCTGGATGCGCGAGGACCTCCGCTCCACCCACTTTGCCAACGGAACCCGCCTGACCCCCTATGTGGATCCTTTTGTGGGAACCTACCAAGATGGTCAGTATCGTGATTTGAACATTCCGTATTATGTCCATTTCCGTGCCGATTCCAATGCATACGTCATGTACTCCATCGCTGCCGCATTGAACGGATCTTATGATCACGGCACGACGGCTTTGCGCGGTATCTGTCCTCAGGGTTGGCATCTGCCCTCCTTGGAAGAATGGCAGACACTGACTTCTTCCTATTCTCTGGATCAGCTGCTTGCTTCCGGCTCCAACACCACCGGTTTCTCCGGCATTGCAATGTCGTTTGAAAACGAGGGCGGCAACCTCCGTTATCTTACCGCTTCCTATGACCTTAATAATACGGGAATCTATTTGTCAAATGGAGCCCTTTATGGTGAATTAACCCATTCTTACGATAGCCAAACATCATCTTATGCGGATAATTACAACATTGATTTCCATCTGGTAAGATGTGTCAAGGGTGAAGGTGTACTTACCATACCTACCGTGGAGCTCCTTAAGGAATGCGACACTTGTTTCGAAATTCACCCCTATGTGGATTCAGCGGCCATCGTCAATTGGAAGTCTTATACTGACGGCGGTAGCATGATTATCGACCAAGGTGTCTGCGTGCACGCTGTCGATCTCAACGACCCGAACTTTTATCAGTGGGATGAGAATTCCATCACAATGGAAAACAGTATGGTGTTCTCCAGCTATAGTACAAATCTGGGCGAGATGGAGATTGAAGTCACCGGCCTTGCCCCCAACACCACCTACTATGTGCGCGCCTTCGCCACCAACGCCAAAGGCACGGCCTATAGTAACTTAATCCTCCAGATGAACACACCGGAGCGTATGGGACAGCCCTGTCCGGATGCCGCCACGGTCACCGACTACGACGGAAATGTCTATGCCACCGTCCAGATCGGCAGCCAGTGCTGGATGAAGGAAGACCTCCGCACCACCCACTATGCCAACGGTACGCTGATCCAGCGCCTTACCAACTATGCGAATATGCAGGACGGCTACGCCTATTACTATAGTACGGCTCCTCTGAGACCCACGTTCGACTATATCCCCGGCAATACTCAATATGCGGGTCTTAATCTGCCGACTGAACAACAGCCCACCCAGATTTTCTACTTCGCAGATGCAGTGGTCAACGGTTCGCATGACCCCCAATCACCAATGATTCAGGGTGTGTGTCCGCAAGGATGGCATGTGCCGACTTTGGATGAATGGGGAGAACTTTACGCGTATCTTGGCAATGATTATCTTTCCAAACTTTCGGTTAATGGCTCCAATGTCACAGGTTTTGATGGAAGCGGTGGTTGTGGTAGGTCTGAATACAATGGGGAGCTTATCACCAGTGTAGCCAACGATCCTTTTTACTTTTGTTACTTTTCTTCTGATGTAAGATCTTTTGGAGGAGATCTTTATTTGATGACGAACAATTCTGAAGTAACTCTTTTCAATCATTATGCTGAGTTGGTGCGCTGCATCAAGGGTGACGGTATTACGACGCTGCCGAGTACAAAGGTCGTGACCGCTGCCGACGTCACCTCCACCACAGCCAACCTCTGGGGCGAGAACTGCACGGACGGCGGTTCCAGCCTTACCTCCTACGGTGTGTGCTGGAGCAGCGAGAACCAGCAGCCCACCACGGCCGACAGCTCCCACAGCTTCAACAGCGATTACATCGGGCGCTACTACTACATGGCAGAAAATCTGCTGGCCAACACGACCTACTACTTCCGCACCTTCGCCACCAATGCCAACGGCACCGTTTACTCTGATTCGGTGATTTCCTTCACCACCCCGATCATGATGGGTCTTCCCTGCCACGAAGCCGCCATCGTGACCGACTACGACGGCAATGTCTATAACACCGTGCAGATCGGTAACCAGTGCTGGATGAAGGAAGACCTTCGCACCACCCATTACGCCAACGGTACAGAAATACACAGTTTCACTTCATTTAGAGAGATGTTGGAGGGTTATCCTTACTATTATAATGAAAATCAAACCTATACATTCCAATCCAATGTGCCTACCAACTATACTCCCACCAACAATGTGCCCGGTACCACATACGGTCAGCAGGCTTCTACGGGATATTTCTATTTCGGAGATGCCATCGTCAATGGCTCGCGCAACCATGGTGTGGAGCAGCTGCAAGGTGTGTGTCCGCAGGGATGGCACGTGCCCACTATGGCGGACTGGCAGGAGATGTTTGATTTGTTGGGCGAGAATTACCGCGATTTGATTTTAGCCAGCGGCTCCAATGCTTCCGGTTTCAGTGGCAACGAGCAGTATGCCCGTCCTACAAATGGCGGCCTGATGATTGAACAAACACCGTTCCCCTACTCAAGTTCAGAGGTGTTCTATATGAATGGCATCTGTTATTTGAAGGAATGGAATGGTTCCGGCAACAATTTCATGCAAATTGGCAACTTGGTGCGTTGCATCAAGGGTGACGGCATCACGACTCAGCCGCAGACAAAGGTGGTGGCCGCAGCCGACATAACCCCCACCACCGCCAACCTTTGGGGCGAGACCTGCACCGACGGTGGTGCTAGCCTCACCTCCTATGGCGTGTGCTGGAGCAGCGAGAACCAGCAGCCCACTACAGCCGACAGTTCCCACAGCTTCAACAGTGATTATGTAGGACGGTATTACTTCCAAGCAGGAAACCTGCTGGCCAATACCACCTACTACTTCCGCACCTTCGCCACCAATGCCAATGGCACCGTTTACTCCGATTCGGTGATTTCTTTCACCACCCCGATCATGATGGGTCTGCCCTGTCCTGATGCCGCCATCGTGACCGACTACGACGGCAACGTCTATAACACCGTACAGATCGGCAACCAGTGCTGGATGAAGGAAAACCTCCGTACCACGCATTACGCCAACGGAAAAATCATCAACCAGCATTACGCCGCCCAATATTATCCCCGTTATTACGAACTCCGCAGAACCACCGACGGCTATCTGTATCCTCTTGTTACCGCGCTGAACGGACTGCCCACCAACGAACCCGCACAGGGCATCTGCCCTGATGGATGGCACGTTCCCTCTTTTGCGGAATACCAGACGCTCTTCAATACGTTGGGAGGAAACGAAGAGGCGCTTTCACTTCTGAAAGCCACCAGCCGTTGGACCACTCCCGGCACCAATGCCAGCGGCTTCGACTTGCTGCCCGTCGGTGAGTACTACTATGGCAATTTCTCCAACGAAGGTACGCTCCTCCAGACCTCTACACTTGCCTACAAATGGATGATTTATGACAATGAGATTCATGAAACGGGAGAAAGCAGCCCAACAGAAGATTTCGGTTCCGTACGTTGCATCAAGGGCGATGGTCTGCCCAATGTTCCCACCGCCAGAATCATCTTTGTGGACAGCGTGGCCGCTACAACCGCCCAGGTGAACGGCGAGCTGCAGTACGATGGTGGTACCAACATCACCAAGTGGGGTGTGGCTCTCGGCGTGGAACCTTTCCCGACCGATGAAGTCACCTTCACCAACGATACCAACATCGGTGGCAGACAGTTCCATTTGGAGAACCTGACACCGAACACGCACTACTATGTGCGCATCTTCGCCACCAACGCTGCCGGTACCAACTACAGTGAAAACATGGAGTTCACCACACCGGAGATGCCTACCAGCCCGGTGACAGGCCCCTGCCCCGACGCTCCGATTGTGACCGACATGGACGGCAACGTCTATAACACCGTGCAGATCGGCAGCCAGTGCTGGATGAAGGAGAATCTCCGCACCACGCTCTTCGCCAATGGTATGGAAATTGATCCTGAAAACGGCAACAATCCGGCCAGATACATGGAACCCGATGCCAACTACCGCTATGGCTACACGGTCGGACGCTACGGATTTTTCTATAACTATGCCGCGGCTACCAACAATGCGCCGCACAACCATAGCGAAGCGGTACAGGGCGTTTGCCCACAGGGTTGGCATCTGCCGAACCGCAGCGAGTGGCAGACCCTGTATGCTACCGCCGCATCTTACGGAGATGCAGCCGCCGCGCTGACCGAAAACAGCGCGTTTTGGGCCGACGGACGTGAGCATACCAACATCACTGGCTTCTCCGCACGTCCAGGAAGCTATGCCTACGCCTCCTACGACACCACCGGCAATGCAGGATTTGGCAAAACTTTCTATTATGCCACAGCTGATTTCGACAGCGAGGCAATGGTGGCGGAAATGTATTACGCAGCCACCTGCATTAACGGGCAACTTGACTTCACTTCGATGGCTACCAATATTTACATGCCGGTGCGCTGTATCAAAGGTGAAGGCGTCGCCTCTTTTGCCCCGACCCTTGAAATAGAATACCGCGGAATTACCACCTCTGAGGTTTCAATTATGGGAGAATATGCCGACAACGGTCATTACATCACTGATTTTGAACTCTATATGGGTACCAATCCCAATGATATGGTGCAAGCCACATACGGCACTCCATACTATGGAGGCGGACAGTGGAACTATTTCTGGCTCTATAATTTGACACCGAATACAACCTACTATGTGCAGATGTGTTTGATCTATGACAATGCACAACGAGTGTGCGTGGAGGGTTCCTTCACCACTAAGTCGGACGACTAGCCTTTCAAAATTACAATGAGAAAAACGGGAGTTGGAAACAGCCCCCGTTTTTTTTATTTGTCGTACCTTTGCCGCCCGTTCTATTATGAAAGAATCCTTTTACAACAAGCTGAAAAATCTGGTCGGGACACCCGAAAGCCGTACATTCCTGCTCGCGGTGAGCGGCGGTGGCGACTCCGTGGTGATGACCCGTCTCTTCCACTCGTGCGGGCTGAAGTTCGCTATCGCCCACTGCAACTTTCACCTCCGCGGCGATGACTCCGACGAGGATATGCGGTTTGTACAGCAATTGGCTGCCGACTATGGTGTTCAACTATTTGTAAAAGAGTTTGATACGTTAACCATCCAGAAAAATTCCGGAAAATCGGTGGAGATGGTGGCCCGCGATCTCCGCTACCAATGGTTTGAGGAGGTGGGGCAGCCGTTCGACTTCATCGTCACGGCCCACCACGCCAACGACAATGCCGAAACACTGCTGCTGAACCTGTGCCGCGGCACCGGCCTCAAGGGACTGACCGGCATCCCCGCCCGCAACGGAAAGTACATTCGCCCCTTGCTTCCCTTCACTTCCGACGAACTCCGGCAGTATGCCATCCGCCACAAGCTCGCCTTCCGCACCGACCAAACCAACTTCTCCGAACAATACCAGCGCAACAAAATCCGGCTGTCGGTCCTTCCCAAACTTGCCGAAATCAATCCCGAGCTCATCCGTACTTTTAGCCAAAACACTGACCGTTTCCGTCAGCAGTACGACTTCTACCAACGGCAAATCGCTGCCTTCGAGCGGGAAATGGTCGCCAACGATGGCGAAACCGTGCGGATTTCCATCCCAAAGCTGTCGGAAAACCCCGATAAGGAACTGCTTTTGTACGAATTTCTGAAAAAATACAACTTCACCGCCGCTGTAATCAAAACCATTGGACAACGACTGGACGGCGAAGCCGGCAAACTCTTCTTTTCCGACACCCATTGTCTTTTAAAAGACCGTGAATTTCTCGTTGTCAAAAAGAAAGAAGAAAAAAGCGAGGACGAAATCACCGTTACCTCATGGGAAGGGTTGGAAGAGCTCGGTTTCTCGGTGGAACCGCACGAGGTGAACGGCTCCGTGCCGTTTGAACGCGACCCCAACATCCTCTATGTGGATGCCGCGAAAATCGCCTTCCCCCTCACGCTGCGGCACTGGCGCACCGGTGATGCATTCCAGCCCTTCGGAATGTATGGCACGAAAAAGCTCAGCGACCTCTTCAAGGATGCAAAAAGCAGCCGATTTGCTAAACAAAAGACGTGGCTTCTTTGTTGTAAAGAACAAATCGTGTGGGTCGTGGGCCTCCGCTCCGACCAGCGCTTCTGTATTGACTTTGACACGAAACAATTTTATAAAATCAAATACCATGGACGAATTTGAAATGGAAGAAATGGAACAGCCCGAGTTCATAGAGAATGAAGACAGGCAGCCCAAACGCTCCGCTTTTCTGTTGGCGCTTTGCATCTTGACTTTCATCGGTTCGGGATACAGTTTCCTCTACTATTTGTTGCTGCCGCTCGCAAAAGCGCAACTTCCTGAAATGATGGAATTGTATAAAAACTTCTTCAAAGACGAGGCGATACGGAACCAAATGAGTGAGATGCTGAACTTTATGGCGACGGTGCCCTCATGGAAATATCTGCTCGTGGCGCTTGCCTTCGTCGGCAGCGTGACAGGCGCAGCCCTGATGCTGAAACTTCGGAAAGAGGGTTTCCATGTGTATGTCGTCTCGCAGATCCTCATTTTTGCCCTGCTCAGTTTCCTTATCGGAGGAATGTTGAAGCCCACCATTAATGATATTCTTTGGACAGTGACTTTTATCTTGTTGTATTACTTGCAGTTGAAAAGGTCAAATGTCAAACTCTGAACGTATCCACCAGATTTTAAAACAATACTGGGGGTACGACGAGTTCCGGCCCTTGCAGGAGGATATTATCCTGTCGGTGCTGGAAGGCCGCGACACAATGGCGCTGCTGCCCACCGGCGGCGGGAAGTCCATCTGCTTCCAGGTGCCCGCCCTCGCCTTGGGCGGACTCTGCATCGTCATCTCCCCGCTCATCGCCCTGATGAAAGACCAGGTGGAGAACCTGCGGAAACGGCACATCAAGGCGTGCGCCATCTTCTCGGGAATGAACCACGAAAGAATCAGCGATACCATTGACAACTGCCTGTTCGACAAAGAGATGCGGTTTTTGTACGTTTCTCCCGAACGGCTCAAAACCGACCTCTTCCGCATCAACCTGCAACGGATGCCCGTGAAGATGATTGCCGTGGACGAGGCACACTGCATCTCCCAATGGGGCTACGACTTCCGTCCACCCTACCTTGAAATCGCCGAGATACGCAAGTATTTTCCCAAAGTGCCGGTTCTGGCCCTCACAGCCACCGCCACGCCCGAAGTGGTCAGCGACATCCAGCAGAAGCTGAAATTCCCGAAAGAGAACGTCTTCCAGAAAAGTTTCAAACGCGACAACCTCACCTACTATGTAATTGAGGAACAGGACAAACAGGGGCGGATGCTGCGGATCATCAACCGCTACCCAGGCACCGGCATCGTGTATGTGCGCAACCGCCGCAAAACCCGCGAAACGGCCGAGTTCCTGCAACGGCACGGCATCAGTGCCGACTTCTATCACGCCGGCTTGGACGGTCCCACCCGCGACCGCAAGCAGCAGGAGTGGATGGACGGAAAGACCCGTATCATCGTGTCCACCAACGCTTTCGGGATGGGTATCGACAAACCCGATGTCCGTTTCGTCATCCACATCGACATTCCCGACACGCTGGAAGGCTACTTTCAGGAGGCGGGCCGCGGCGGCCGCGACCTCAAGCCCTCCATCGCGGTGATGCTGTACGATGACAGCGACGTGCGCGAACTGTACCGCAACTTCAAAACCGCCTTTCCGCCACTTGAGTTCATCCAACAGGTTTACAAGGATTTATGCAACCATTTCCGCATTGCGATGGGCAGCGGCCGCGATGAAAGTTATCCTCTCGACATTGCCGAGTTCGCCCTTCAGCGCAACTACAACCCGCTGGAGGTGTATAACGCCATCCGCCTCATCGAAAAGACCGGCGCCATCCAGTATGACGAGGGAAGTTACACGCCCGCAAAATTGATGTTCACCGCCACCCGCACGGAGCTGGAGGCGTATGAGGCAGAACCTCGGTACGCCCGCGCCGTGCCGTTCATCCACCTGCTGCTCCGTTCCTACAGCGGCTTATTCAGCGACTACGTCATCATCGACGAGAAGGAGATTGCACGGCGCGCCGAATGTTCCCCGCAGGTGGCGGTGGACCGCCTCAACTACCTCACCCGCATGGGAATGGTTGATTACCAGCCCGCTACGTCGCTCCCGAAGCTCCTTTTCGTCACCGACCGCGTGGACGAAAAGCACCTCTTTTACGACCCGTCGATCTATTTCAAACGGAAAGAGGTGGCGGAAAAACGATTGCAGTCGGTGGTGCGGTTTGTCAAAGACGACCGTGTCTGCCGGAGCCGGCTGCTGCTGGCCTACTTCGGGGAAACCGAGAGCGAGGCGTGCGGCAAGTGCGACAACTGCCTGAAGAGGGAGAATGCCACGGTGAGCCGCGAAGAGTACCGATGCATCGCCGAAGCCATCCGCAAGGTGCGGCGCGAGTGCAACGGCATCAGGGACATCGTAACCCGGCTGTCGCAATTCAACGAGGAAAAGGTGGTGCGTGTGGCGCGGGAAATGAACGACAGAGGGGAAATAGAACTGTAGTCAATGCACAAATGAATATTTATAAGAATAAAAAATGTTTGCGATAGCAAACCCAAATGCGAGCATAGCGAGCAAAATTATACTTATCTTTGCGCCCAAATATTGTAATTATGCAACCTCTTGTATGTAACGACTTTAAGGATACCCGTTCCGGTTTCGGTGCGGGCTTGTTGGAAGCGGGCCGCCGCAACCCCAATGTTTTCGCCCTCTGCGCCGATGTAATCGGAAGCCTCAAGATGGGTGATTTTATCAAGGAATTTCCCGAACGGTTCATCCAGACCGGCATTGCGGAAGCCAACATGATCGGCATCTCCGCCGGCCTCGCCCTCAGCGGCAAGGTGCCGTTCGCCGGCGCCTTCGCGGGCTTCATCTCCGGCCGCGTCTATGACCAGATCCGCATGGTGGCCGCCTACTCCAACCTCAACGTGAAAATCGCCGCCTCCCACGCCGGCATCACCGTGGGCGAGGACGGCGCCACCCACCAGATGATGGAGGACCTCGGCCTGATGAAGATGCTCCCGAACATGGTGGTGATCAACCCCTGCGACTACAACCAGACCAAGCAGGCCACCCTCGCCGCCGCCGAGTACGTCGGACCCGTCTATCTCCGATTCGGCCGCCCCGCCGTTCCGAACTTCACCCCTGCCGACCAGCCGTTCGTCATCGGCAAGGCCCTGATGCTGAACGAAGGCACCGACGTCACCCTCATCGCCACCGGCCACCTCGTATGGCACGCCCTCGAGGCCGCCTACGAACTCTCCCAAAAGGGTGTCAGCGCAGAAGTTATTGACATACACACTATTAAACCCCTCGACGAAGAGACCATCCTCCGCAGCGTAGCCAAAACCCGTTGCGTGGTCACGGCCGAAGAGCACTTCCGCAATGGCGGCCTCGGCGACAGCGTCTGCCAGCTGCTGGGTCGCAAACTCCCCTCCCCCGTCGAGATGGTGGCCGTGGACGACCACTTCGGTGAAAGCGGCAAGCCCGCCGAACTGATGGCCAAGTACGGCCTCGACACCCCGCACATCGTAGAGGCCGCCCTCAAGGTGATGGCCCGGAAATAACCTTTGGGAATGGACGAACCCTTTGAAGCACGGCCCGCCCCGCAGGATGAAGAGATCCTGTCGCTCTTCAACGACGAGAAGACGAAAGAGCGGGGGTTCCGTATGCTGATGAACAAGTACAGCCGCTACGTTTACAGCTATACCCGCCGGTTCGTCTATTCGCACGAGGACGCCAACGACCTCACACAGGACGTGTTCGTCAAGGTCTGGCGCTTTCTCGGCAGCTTCCGCGGTGATTCCAGCCTCAAGACGTGGATCACCCGCATCTGCATCACCACCTGCCTCTCTTTCCTGAAAAAGAAGAAGGAAGCCCTCGCCCTCGGTGACGACAAGTTCACCGACCACCTTTGGAACGTGGCGGCGCAGGAACACTACTTCTCCGCCGACCGCCTGGAGCAGTGGCTGCAAGAGGCCATCATTAAACTACCTGAAAAGCAACGCATTGTCTTCACCCTCCGCTATTACGACGAGCTCCCGTACGAGGAGATGTCGAAAGCGCTGGACACCTCCGTCGGTGCCCTGAAGGCCTCCTACCACTTCGCCCGCGAAAAGGTGGAGGATTATTTGAAGAAGAAAATCAATTGATTCCAAAAACACCAAACGTAGAGACGCCATATTATGACGTCTCTACAAATCGGGATTTTTCCCAAAATATCTTAAATTTCACGGGGCGTTTTCGTAAAACGACTATTTTTGCAAACGATTTTTACAAAATAAAGAATATGAACAAGATAATTAAACGCGCATTGGTGGTTTTGTCCGTTGTCCTCCCCATCGCATTTCTGTCCGTCATCGGGACAGCATTGGCGCAGACGACCCCTCTCACCGTAGAGAACATCGCATGGTGGGATCCCGATTATCCGACCGTCACTTGGAGCGGAGCCATCCGCGTGGACGGCGACGGACAAAAGGCCGTGGACTATATCGCAGGGCTTCTTCCCAACGCCAAACCTGCTGACAAATCGTACAAGTGGAACATTTCCGACAGTTTTATTCTGTTGGGTTCGCGCCTGGTGTCGGTGGATGGCCGCGACATGCGCGGGGCGAGCGTGAACCGTGTCAATGAAATCCTGTCGGAGCCGGGCAACCACAAGCTCCGCCTGAACCACGCCACCGAAGGCGACTACGAGGCGGTCATCAACACGGAACTGCCGATGTGGATGCAGGCTTACGGCTTCCATCCCCTCACCTGCACATGGGAAAAGAAGACCTTGACTCCGCCTGAAAACATCGTCATCCGCATGGACCGCGATGTGAAATGGCGCAACTTCAAAACTTACGATTTGCTCATTCTCAGCGACGATGTCCTCGCTGACAAGGAGTTGCTGGAGAAAATCGGCGACCAAATGGGCAGCCTCGGCCTCCGGCGCAATACCGAGAACCCCGATATCCTCATCACCATCACCAAGGATGCCAACAAGAGTGTGGAATATACCTATGTGCCCGAAACCACCGAGCATGTGCAGACCGGCAGCAATACATACGCAATGTACGGATACAAAGGGCATTACCTCGGAAATTTCTCGGTTAACAAGTACCAGACGGTGACCTCGGGCGGCTACACCCACAAGAGTGCCACCACCACCGTTTACCTTGAAGTGTCGATGCTGGAAGCGGCACGCATCGGTGAGAAAGTCCTTCCGATGGTTTACCAGATGAAGTACAATTTCAACCGCAACAGCGATGAGAATGTGGACAAATTGTACAACAGTGCCGTGGAATGGGTGCAACACCCTCTTTTTGCGGCGATGCCCCGGATGAGTTCCACCACTTGCACCCGGTATTTGTATGGCAAAATTCCACTCATCAACTTCGGTATCGTGGTGGATGCCGATGGCGTGGTGCGCGGTATCGACAGCAATTCCGACGTGGTGAAAAAATCTGGAATCCGCCCTGGCGACCGCATCCTGCGTATCAAGTGTACCCAACGTGGAAGTATGCGTAGTTATCGTGGCAAAGATTCCTATTCAGGCAGCATCACGGTGCAACGCGACGGCGCCGAACAAACTCTCTCCTTCGCCAATTGTCACCGCACAAACTCCTATTCCATGACTTTCAGCGGCATTTACAATGTTGTAAAATAAATTGACGGCAATATGAAAACAAGACATAATCTTCTCCTGATCGCATTGCTGCTGTTGGTTTCTGTTGCATCCGCACAGGACAACGTTTACCAGACCTACCGCAGCTACGAAGTTACCAGCAAGCATAACCCTGTGGCCGACATTTTGCACTGCCGCAACTCCATGTACATCCACCTCGGTTACGATATGGCACAAATCTACGAAGCCAACTACAAAACCTTCCAAGATGTGAAGCTTCACGGCGGCTTGTTTGACTTTGGCGGCATCGTCCGCTTGTGGGGTCCTCTCGGCCTTGACCTCGGTTTTGGCTTTAACGCTTGCGGAAGCGACAAGATTCAACCTTTCCGTACGGATGTGATGACGTGGGACGGCTACGAGAAAACGTACCGTTTTAAAATAGACTACCGCGTTAACCTGATGCTGGTTTTTTGGGCCAACGTCACCGACGACATTGCCGTGCACCTTGCCACAGGACCGCGTTTCTACATCAATTTCAGCGATTACGAACGTTCGTATATCAATGGCGAAAGTGATTTCGGCACAGACTACGAATATTTTGATATTACCGGAAACAAGAAGAACAACCGTAACCGGTATCGTTGCATCGGCACAGCGTGGTCGGTGGGCATCGGGTTCAACTACAAGCACATCGGCGTGCGCGTCAGTTACGAAATGGAACTTTATGGCCGCTATCGTGACAGTTGGACAGAACGAGTGGGCGATTATGAGTTCCCCTTTGTTTACGACCGTCTCGCATCGGGCGACCCGCGTTTTCACCACCTCAATGTGTCGCTGTTCATTCCGCTGGTGCTTTCTCGGTGAACTAATTTTTTGAAGAAAGAAGAAGGTAACAAGTAGAAGGTTGCCACCGCACAAATCCCCTCTTCAAATATCTTACCTTATACCTCATACCTTATACCTTATACCTTTTACTTTTTACTTTAAAAAGTTCCCCCACGCCTCTCTTAAGGAAGCGTACGAGTCTTTTAGCAATTCCGCCACTTTGTCGCGTTCCACCCACACAGCCTGCGCAATTTGCTCCTCCGTCTGCGGTTTGACGGAACCGGCCACGGCCTCCATCTCGTACCAAACGGTCTCTTTCAGCATTTTGGGACCGTATGTGTCGTACGTGTGGAATACGGAAAAAGACCGGGCATTTGCGATACGGGCTTGTATTCCCGTTTCTTCAAGCACTTCACGGACAGCCGTTTCCTCAATCGTTTCGCCCTGCTCGGCTTTCCCTTTTGGAAAATCCCAAACTCCTCTCCGGAAAATCATCAGGATCTGTCCTTCGGCGTTGCGGACAATACCGCCCGCCGCACGCACATAGGTGTATTCCTCGAGCAGAACCGCAAGTTCACGCTCATTTTCAACAATTTGGAAATCGTTTCCAAAATAAACTTTGATAGGAAAAGAGGCAAGAATCATTGAAACCGATTATCTTTTGGAAAAAAACTCCGCAAGTTTGAAATAGAAGTCAGTGAAAACCAGCATGGTATTGGCGTTCCGTTCCAAATGACGGGAGGCTTTGTTACACTCGTTGTAAAGAGGCATCGCATTCTTCAGCGTGAAAAACGGTGCATAGGTTTCCAGTGTCTTGTACTCCTCGGCAGTAGCTTTCACCAAAAGGTTATCTTTCTGACTGACAAGTAATTCATTACGGAACATCCGGCTGAAATAGTGCATCAGGTTGCGTTGGAAATCCTTGCTGCTTTTGGAAATCTCCTTGATGATGTCTTGAATCTCAGGATAGTTCATCTCTTCAAGGTTCCCGGAGGTGACATAGGTGGACGCACTCTTGACGAAGGCCGCGTAGTATTTCTGAAACTGGTGCAACTCCAAACTTTCATTCTTGAGACTCAACGCTTTGGCATAATTGTTTTCGGAAATCGCCGCAATGTCGGCGGCCTCCTCCTCACTGAGGCACTCCTCGTCAATGAGGTGCTGTTTGATGACCTCTTCCGGCATGGGCGGGAGTTTTACAAGCTGCGTGCGCGAAAGGATGGTGGGAAGAATGGCATCCGTGCTTTCCGCCAAAAGGATGAAAAGGGTCTTGTTTTCAGGTTCTTCCAGTGTCTTCAGCAATTTCGGGGCTGCCGTATGGTGCAACTTTTCAGCCATCCATACAATATATATTTTGTAGCCGTTCTCGTGGGCACGGACGCTGTTTTTGCGGATGATGCTGGCACAGTCGCGGATGTTGATCGATACCACCTTGTTCTCGCTTTTCAGCTCCTTCACCCAATCGTTGAAGTCAATGTGGTAGTTGTGTTCAAAGACGAAATCCCTGAAATCCTGGGCGAAAAGGTCGGATTCAGGATCTTTTTTGACACTTCGGGCGATGCAGTTGGGGAAAATCAGGTGCAGGTCGGGATGTTGGAGCTTCTCGAACATCTTGCAGGAGTGGCACTTGCCGCAGGAGTCGCCGTCGTGTTTGTCCTCGCAGCAGATGTATTGGGCAAAGGCAACAGCCAAGGCGAAGTTGTGCGTGCCGTTTTTTCCGAGAAACAGCTGTGCGTGGCTGATGCGGTTTTCATCGGCCAGAAGGGCGAGGTGTCTTTTCAGCCCCTCATCCACCATTACGTCCTTGAACTGCATATCCGAAAGTTTATGGGTTAGGCGTGCATCAGTTTGGTGACGATGTCGTCAACAGTAATTCCCTCTGCTTCAGCCTTGTAGTTCTTGATGATACGATGCCGCAGGATGTTTTGGGCCACGGCGCGCACATCCTCGATGTCGGGCGAGTACTTGCCGTTGAGGACGGCGTTGGTACGGGCACCGATGATGAGGAACTGCGAGGCGCGGGGGCCGGCACCCCAGGCAAGGTAATCATTGGCCCAGGCGTGGGCGCGCTCCGTTCCGGGACGGGTCATTGCGGCGAGATTCACGGCGTACTGATAGACGTTGTCGGAAATCGGAATTTTCTGCAACAGGTTCTGGTAAAAGATGATTTCGTCCAACGTCAGCACACGGTTGGGCTCCGCCATCTTGCCGTGGATGGTGGATTTCACCACCTGTACCTCATCGTCGAAACGAGGGTAGTCCAAACGGATGTTAAACATGAAACGGTCCTGCTGGGCTTCGGGAAGAGGATAGGTACCTTCCTGTTCCACAGGGTTTTGCGTAGCAAGGACAAAGAACGGATCGGGCAGTTGGTACGTCACACCGTTCATACTCACCGAACGCTCCTGCATGGCTTCCAGAAGTGCCGACTGCGTTTTGGGAGGCGTACGGTTGATCTCATCCGCCAACACGATATTGGCGAAGATGGGGCCTTTCACAAATTTGAACTTGCGGGTTTCATCCAGGATTTCGGTACCCATGATGTCCGACGGCATAAGGTCGGGCGTGAACTGGATACGGTTATAAGTCAGGTCGATAGCTTTTGCTATGGTCGTGATCATCAAGGTCTTGGCAAGTCCCGGCACACCTATAAGGAGGGCGTGGCTCCGGCTGAACATCACCATCAGGATGTCGCGTATGACATCTTCTTGTCCCACAATGACTTTGGCTATTTCCTTGCGTAGTTCGGCGTATTTTCCGACAAACGCCTCAATCGCTTCCACGTCGTTTTTGAAATTCAGTTCCATGTTAGTTCGTTTATTCGGGAATGTTCCATTTTTGCACAAAAGGACAGTTCCGATAGTTTTCGTTTATTTTTATATTTGTGATTTTCACCTTGTTGACAAGCCATTTCTCCATCATTCCCTGCTTTTTCTCTTCGAGCGCTGCACCCTTGATGAGATCGTAGTCCTCTTTCAGGTTCGGCTTGTGCGCAGCGACCTTCGATTTCAGGTAAATGATTCTGTATGACATCTTCCCGTCTTCGTTCACATAGGCAACAGGCTGGGAGTACTCGCCCGGGATGAGTTTGCCGAGAGTGGCGAAGGTGGATGCATCAATGTAGTCTTTCTCAAACTTATAGGAGTTGTTGTAGGGATTGACACACCAGCCGCCGCTGTTTTTGTTCATATCATCGGAGAACTGCATGGCGGCCTTGCTGAAATCCATCTTCTGGTCGATGATGACCTGGCGCACACTGTCAAGGTATTCAATGGCTTTCACCTGCTCGTCGGCAGAGGGCTTCGGCTGGAGCAGGATATGGGCGACATTGACCTTATCTCCCCTTCTTTCAATCATTTGAATGATATGATAACCGGCTTTGGTCTGCACCACTTGGGATATTTCACCCGATTTCAGGTTGAAGGCGACGGCCTCAAATTCGGGGTAGAGGGCACCGCGTTCCACAAAGCCGAGTTCACCGCCCTTGGAGGCAGAGCCGGGGTCGTCGGAATAGAGGCGGGCCAGCATGGAGAATTTTTCGCCACGGAGAACGCGCTCGCGATACTCCATCAGCCGGTTCTTGATGGCGGCTATCTCCTCGTCGTTCACGGGCGGCATCTTCACGATATGTCCGTACTCGTAAGAGGGTTCCACGGTGGGCAGACTGTCGTAGGGGATGCGGTCGTAAAAGCGCTTCACTTCCGACGGTGTGATGGTGACGTTGGATGTGATGTCCTGCTGGATTCTTTCCGCAATCATTTGATTGCGAATGATTTCCCGCATGTCTTTCTTGATCTCGTCCATCGTCTTATGGTAGGCATCCTCAATGATTTTCGTGTTGCCCCCCACCTGTGCGAGCCAATAGTTGATTTGGTACGTCACGCGTGCATCCACCTCCTGATCCGAGATGACAATGCTGTCAACATCAGCTTGGTGTTGGTAAAGCTTCTGTTTTAGAAGTTGTTCAAAGATAAGACACCGTGTCTCGTCCTCATTATCCATGGTACTGTACTGGGCCGCATAGTTCGCATACTCCGCCTCAAGGTCGGAACGCATAATGATTTCCTTTCCCACAATGGCAATGATTTCATCTATGGTGGATTGACCCCGCAAGCAAGTAAACGGAAAACAGCTGAATAATAGCAATATAGCGGCGATAAAACGTTTCATCCAGTTTCAAAATTTGAGGGTGCGAAAATACAAAAAAAAGAAGACATCGGATGTCTTCTTTCGCGAAACACATAGTAAATATGTATTATTTTCTTCCCATAGGTTCGTCGGAAACAGTGAGTTTCTTTCTGCCTTTGGCGCGACGTGCGGCCAAAACTCTGCGTCCGTTGGCGGTGGCCATTCTTTCTCTGAACCCGTGTTTGTTTTTACGTCTTCTGTTTGACGGTTGAAATGTCCTTTTCATCTTACTATTACCTTGATTATTATTTAATTATTCCTTCCAAAAATTGGGCTGCAAAAATACAACATTTTTTTTATTGTGCAAGAATTGTTCAAAAGTTTTTTTCAACTCGCTTTTTAGCCACTGCTTTTTGCCTATCAACCGTTCCTTTTTCTCCGAAATTTTTTGCCGGGTATTTTTTGAAAACATTGTTTTATTATCTTAATTTAAGAAATTTCTTTTGATACACAATATTTTGTTTAAAATGTTAATAAAGGTTAAAGTTTTGTTTTAATACTTGAAAATAGCGCCTTTCTTGCAGTATCTTTGCATCGCTTCAATCGGCCATTAAAAAGATTTCAAATTAATTATTATGAAAAATTTTGCTATTTTCTATTTTTTAATATTGTATGTAGGTATCCTGTTCTCACAAGGGGATGAACAACAATATGCGAGGAGATTGTCAGACGAGATAGATTCTGTGTTGATTCAACGATACCGACAAGCGGCACCGTTTTTTACAGAAGCCTATCATCTTTATCCTTCGGTCCCGCGTGGAATGTTGGAGGCAGTGTCTTTCACCTATACGCGGTTTGTCCACATAAAACCTACTGTATATCAAGAAGATGAAAACATACACCCTTCTACTTATGGTTTGATGGGGCTCACCCTTGACGGACGGGGCTTTTTTCGCAACAATTTGCACTATGTGTCCGATCTGTCGGGGTTTTCCGTGGAGGACATTGTCGCCAGGCCACGAGACAACGTGGTGGCGTACGCTGCCGCCTACGCCGCTTTGCAACAAAAGTGGGGTATCCACTCTGACAGCTTTGAGGCGCAGATTCCCATACTGAAAGCCTTGTCGGAGTTGCCCCTTTCGGAGGACTCCGTCCTCAACTTTGCCCTCAACAGCAGTCTGTACGCCATTGCTCAATTCGTGGATGATGACCTCTTCCGTAAGGAAACGTGCGCAACGGTCGGCAAACCGGACTATTTTCGCTGTTTCGGAAAGATGCTGCCGCTACTGCGGGCAAAGGAGGTTATGCTTCCGGCAGACAGCGTCGGCGATATTCGCTCGGACGGAACTGACTACAGCGGCGCCATCTGGAATCCCGCCGGAGCGTGCAATTACAGTGTAGGACGCGGCGGGCATTCGGTTTCTGCCGTCACTATCCACTACACACAGGGGACATACGCCGGTTCTATCGCATGGTTCCAAAATTGTACCTATAACGGGGTGGGCGCCCAAGCCTCGGCACACTATGTCGTCCGCTCCATCGACGGACAGATTACGCAAATGGTGCGTGAAGCTGACAAAGCATGGCATGTGGGCAACAGCAACCCCTACACCATCGGCATTGAACACGAAGCATACGGCGACATCGCCAGCTTCTTCACGCCGGAGATGTACCAGGCATCCGCACTTCTCGTCCGCGACATCTGCGACCGCCACGGAATCTCCCCGCTCAGGATGTTCTATCGCGACACCCTCGACGACGGCACCGTCCTCAACGATGGCCTCCATAGCCTCGGCGGGGAAAGTGCTTGCGTGAAAATCCGGGGACACCAGCACTTCCCGAACCAGAGCCACACCGACCCTGGTCCCTACTGGAATTGGAACTACTATTATAAGCTGGTGAATGACGACACCCCCGTCACTCGCCTCGAAAGCCCGTCCGGCATCCTGACCGACTCCGGCGGCCCCGATGGCGACTACGGGAACGACGAACGACGCCTGTGGCTGATACAAGTGGATGAAGCCGACAGGATAACATTGAATTTCAGTGAGTTCGATTTGGAGGAAAACTATGACTTTCTCTGGATTTACGATGGAAACACCGTCTATTCTCCGCTGCTAGGACGATGGAATACCCACTCCCCAGGCACCGTCACCTCATCTGGCAACGCCATCCTCGTGGAATTCCGCTCCGACTGCGCCACTACTGCCGCAGGCTGGATGGCAACGTGGAGATCGGAAATGACCGAAGAGATACCCGAAACAGACATCGTATGGGATGAAAGCCAATGGATTACGGAGAATTTGCAACTTTCCTTTGAAGATACAGACGAAGGCGAAATACCCTACCGATTCTACCAGATTACAGGCTGCAGTGGAGGAACAGGGTGGACCGCTAATGCCAACAGTGGCTTTCTTTATAACGATTTTGATGGTGGAAACCTCCGGGGGTGGTCGGTGCTGCAGGGCCAATGGGAAATTGCCGACGGACAATTATGCCAACAGGCCATGGGGGTGGGGGGCATACAAACAGACCTTTCCTACAACCAAAGTGATGCGTACCTGTACGAGTTTGACATGACCATACGGTCATGTGCGGGCGAGGCAGGAATGGCCGGAATCCAGTTTTTCAGTACAGACAATAGCACCCGCCCCAATGCCTATCGAATCGTTGCGTTACCCACCGAAAGGCAGATTCGGATATACCGTGTCACAAGGGGAAATGAGGTCCTGCTCCACACCGTGGACGGCGTGACAATAGAAATCGGGACCGCCTACAAATTTCAAATTGTTCATGACGCTCCCTCTGGAAAATTCCTGATTTTCCGCAACGGGACGCTACTCGGTGAGTGGCGAGAAACATCTTCGCTGCTGTTTGTTACCGCACCATCCAAGATGTGTTTTCTCACTTCAGGAACGGCAGCATCCTTTGACAACCTTTGTGTGTACCGCTCAAGAGGGTCGTCCGTGAACGTGTCAGTTGGAAACACCTCCTTTTGTGACCTCCCGTGGCAGGCGGTGAACGGAACAGCCAAAGCCAAAGCAAGGTCCGTAATACTGAATGACCGTCAGAGATTCTCCCCCGTTGCCGAGAAATACTTCAAGGTGGACTACACCAAGCCGGCGTTTCGCAGCCCTGTCAATGTTGAGGTTTGTAAGAGTGGGGAAACGCCGTCCTCATTCGGATTGTCGGCCCATTGGAATGTTGTAACAGACTCCCATTCAGGAGTGGTTCTGTACGAATATGGCATTGCAAGCGATATGCGGCCCGATGAAATCAGGTGGATGGGGGTGGCGCGGCGACCTCAGGCCGTCATTGTGCCTATATTTAGGCTCTCGGATCCATGCTATATTGCAGTAAGGGCGCTGAATGGCGCGGGGTTATTTTCGAAGCCAGTGTTTTCAAAAATACCGCAGGTGTCAAATGTAAAGTACAAAAGGTGTGAACTTATGGAAGATTTTGCCAAAGAGGGTGTGTCCTCGTGGAGTTACGATGACGAAGATGATGACTCGGAGAGTGGAATGCAGGGACAACAGCAGAAGAAAAACGGGGATTCTTTGAAAAAAGCCCTTTGTTTGTGGCCGAATCCGGTTGGCGCATGTATATGGGTGCGAATGCCTTCGTCCTCCGCCATCGTCCGTGTCTTTGACGCAAGCGGAAGGATTGTTCTTGAGAACCGTATCTCCGAAAAGGGCCTGCCACAGGAAAAGGATGTTAAGATTGAAGTGTCCTCGTTCAGACCGGGCGTCTATTTTGTGCAGTCTATTGGACACGATGGCGCCGTCGGACACGGGACTTTCCTGAAAAGGTAGCTGGTTTTCCAACTGAAAATTTCAAATGGTTGTCGGGGATATGCAAAAAAGTAGTACTTTTGCAGCCGCTTTTGATATTCCTTGAAAGCGACTGCGGTAGTAGCTCAGTTGGTAGAGCGGCAGCTTCCCAAGCTGCAGGTCGCGGGTTCGAGACCCGTCTACCGCTCCAAACATTAATTTGCCGAAAAAATCCTAAATTATGGGTATCGGTTTTTAAAGTTTATTAGATATCTTTGCAGCTGATTTATCGTTAGCTGCTTTTTTGTAAAATCACATTCAAAAAGACACATAAACCAGATTGCCATGTATAATGTAGAGCTGAAAAACATTACGCTTGAAACCACACAAACCGATGTGCTTCAAGTAGTTGAAAATATTTGCGACCAATTCAAGATGGAGAACCATTTCGGCACGATTTCCACGGCCCTCCACGAAATGCTCTCCCTGATGGAACGCTTCAGTGAGGATATAGAGGCACCTTTCACCATCAACTTTTTCGTGGAAGAGGAAAAGGTTTCGGTTCAGGTTTTAAACTATCGTCAGTGGGCGGATGTCCAACGCGCCTTTGAAACCTGTTCCGTAAACGATGCCGACGCGACCGCTTTCACCGCAAAGAGCCTTTTGGATGTGATTGAGTTCCATGACGGCGGAATTTGGATGGAAATTGAGGCCCATGTTACTGCCGACCAGCCCGACCGAGCGCAAATCCTCCATACGGAAACGGTGAAAACAGCTTTGAAAAATGAAATAAAAAGCGACATAAACCGTTAAGAAACACAACAAAAATCCCATGAATATGAAAAAATTATTGCTTTCCGTCTCGTTAACGCTGGCCGTCTTTGCCGGCGTTTTTGCACAGAACGACCTGGATGCGTTCCGCTTTTCGCAAACCAACTGGGAAGGCACCGCCCGCTTTATGGGAGCAGGCGGCGCTTTTGGCGCTATAGGCGGCGACTTCTCCTGCCTCAGCACCAACCCCGCCGGCATCGGCGTTTTCAAGAAAACCGAAATTTCCTTCACCCCGCTGGTCATCACGGCTTACAAGACCAACTCCGACTATTCCGGTGAGTCTTCTCCCGCCAGCCGTGTTCGCTACAGCGTGACCAATTTCGGCGCCGTGTTCGCCCTTCCCCTCAACAAGGATGTTGAGAATCCTGTTTCCAAGTGGCGGACGACCCAATTCGGATTCGGCTACAACCGCATCATGGATTTCAACAACCTTACGTACGCCACAGGGAGGAGCAACGGCAATTCCATCGCCACTGGTTTCGTGAACGCAGCCAACGGCGCCAGTTACGGCAACCTCGAAGGTGACGCCCTCTGTGCATGGAATACGTGGATCATTGACACGGTTCCCGGCGAAACGAGCCAGTACCGTGAGTTCCTGTCCAGCCACAGTCTCCGCCAGAGCAACTATGTGAGAACCAAGGGAGGCATCGATGAAATGGCCTTCTCTTTTGGCGGCAACTACGACGACAAACTGTTCCTCGGACTCACAATCGGCGTACCCGTTCTGGATTATACAAGCGAAACCGAGTACATTGAAGAAGACGAAAACAATGTGGCCGGAAGTTTTGACAAACTTGATATTTATGACCGATTGCACACTTCAGGCGTTGGCGTGAATGCCAAGTTCGGCGTCATCTACCAGCCTGTTTCATTCCTCCGCATCGGTGCCGCTTTCCACACCCCGACCTATTACGGCAATTTGAAGGAAACGTTTGAAAGGGAAATGTCAAGCCGTTTCGTGGAAGAAGACAATATTGATGAGTATGAGCACTCCTACGACAATATTTCCAAGTATAAACTGAGCACACCGCTCCGTGCCATCGGAAGCGTCGGTTTTGTCATTGCCAAACGTGCCTTTATCAGTGCAGAGTATGAGTTCACCGACTATGGAATGGCAACGCTTTATTCTTCTGACAACTTCCGTTATCGCTACAACTTCACGGAGGAGAACCTGGAAATCTCGAAGAAATACCGTTCCTGCCACTCCATCCGCGTGGGCGGCGAGCTGACCGTCACCAACTTCTTCTTGATCCGCCTCGGCTACGGTTACAGCACTTCCCCCTTCAAGGACGGTGCCAACGACGGTTCCGCACACACCGCTTCCGGCGGTATCGGCTTCCGCGGCAAGATATTCTTCTGCGATTTCACCTACCAGTTCCGCCACTACGGCCAGAACTACTGGTTCTATCCCTCCGAAACACTCGAACCGGTTGCCACCACTAACAATTCCCACCGTTTCGTTGCCACATTGGGCGTGAAATTCTAACATTCAGTGAATTTGAGCGTTATGCAAGAGCTTCAACGCTATGTTGAAGAACACATCATCCCGTTGTACGACCATTTCGACAAGGCGCACCAACGGGATCATGTGTATATGGTAATCCGGCAAAGTTTGGATTTGGCCGCTCACATGGAGGTGGATAGGGATATGGTGTATGCGATTGCGGCCTACCACGACATTGGTTTGTGCGAGGGGCGGGAACTTCACCACGAGGTGTCGGCGCGGATGCTGCTGGCGGATACAGAATTGCGGAAGTGGTTTTCGGAAAGTCAGTTACAGACGATGGCCGAGGCAGTGGAGGACCACCGGGCCTCTTCCGACCATGCCCCACGGTCGCTTTACGGCCGCATTGTGGCGGAAGCCGACCGTTTCATCGACCCCGACACCATCATCCGCCGCACGGTGCAGTACGGTTTGGAACACTATCCGGAATTGGACAAGGAGGGACATTACCAACGGACGCTCCAGCATTTGCACGAAAAGTACGGACGCGGCGGCTACCTTCATCTCTGGTTCGACAACTCACCCAATGCCGAACGCCTTGAAAAACTCCGGCAAATGATGGAGGACGAGGCCCTGTTGCGGCAAAAGTTCGAGGAATATTTTTAGGAAAACAATTCCATTGCCACGGCATCAGCGAAAAGACGCCCGGCACGGGTGAGAAAGATTTGATTCTTATTTAAAACGAAATAATCCTTTTTAACGGTTTCCAATTGTTTGAGAAACCGTTTTTTATATTCTTCGCCAAACAATGCCATCAGTTCGTCAAGGTTAAGTCCGGCATTGGTCCGGAGGCGCAGGAGCACCATTTCGTTGTACTGCGTGTCGGTGTCGAGTGTTTCGGACTCCCTCATCGGCTCGCCCCGCAACATCCCGTCAATGTACTGGCGCAGATTGGCCACGTTCCACCGGCGGACATTCCCGCGGTAGGAGTGGGCGGACGCCCCCAACCCGAGGTAGGGCGTGCGGGTCCAGTACGCATAGTTGTGCCGTGAAACCATGCAGCCTTTGGCATAGTTCGAAATCTCGTACTGCTCAAAACCAGCCGCCTCCGTCAGTTCCAACAGCAGGTTGTAGTCCCGTTCCGTGTCGCACTCGTCCGGCACAAATGGCTTTCCTCCCGCCACCTGCCGCGCCAGGATCGTGTTCTCCTCCACGGTGAGAGAATATGCCGATAAATGGCAGATTGGTAATGACAGTGCCGTGCGTAAGTCGCTTTCCCAGATTGCTTTCGTACGGAAGGCGATGTCGTAGATGAGGTCGATCGAGAGGTTCGTAAAGCCGGCTTCGGCCGCATTTTGCACCGCGGTGACGGCTTCGGCGGCGCTGTGCCGACGATTGAGCAAGCGCAGGATTTCATCGTTGAAGGATTGTACCCCGATGCTCAACCGGTTAATGCCCAATTCACGGAGACTTCGGAGGTACTCTGGCGTCAGCTGCTCCGGATTGGCCTCCATCGTGAACTCAAAACCATCCTTGAAATGATAGTATTTTTGAAGTTCTTGGAGGATTCTGTCCAATTCTTCGGGAGTGCAAAGCGAGGGCGTTCCTCCGCCAAAATACAGTGTATCAATATTTTTTACTGGAAGAAAATCCTGTGTCAATGCCATTTCTTGGCAGAGCGCATCCCAATAAGCCGCTTTCTCCTTTTGGGAGGCCACGGAGTAAAAGCTGCAGTAGATGCACTTTTGTTTGCAGAAAGGGATATGGACGTAGATTCCAGCCACGGCAGCTTACTGGACGGTACTACCGGCATTGATGTTCTTTGCCGGCTGCATCAGCGAGAGACTGCCGTCGGCGTTGGCGGCCATCAGCACCATGCCGTGCGACTTCACCCCTTTGATCTCCTTGGGCGCGAGGTTGATGAGCATCAGCACCTGCTTGCCCACGAGGGTTTCGGGTTCGTAGTATTCGGCGATGCCGGACACGATTTCGCGGGTGTCCACGCCTGTGTTGACCTTGAGCTTCAGCAACTTCTTGGTCTTCGGCACGCGTTCAGCCTCCAAGACGGTGACGACACGGAGGTCCATTTTCTGGAAATCGTCGTAGGTGATGTCCTCCTTGGCGGGTGTGGCAGGCGCGTTGGCCAGCTGGTTGGCCTTCTTTGCATCCTCCAGTTTCTTCACCTGTGCGGCGATGGCGTCGTCCTCTACCTTCACGAACAGCAGTTCCGCCTCATTGACTTTGTCACCGGCTTTGAGCAGGTCGGTGCGACCGCCGTCGTTCCAGTTCTTGTTGTTGAGGTTTAACATTTTCTGCAATTTTTCGGCAGAGAAAGGAAGGAACGGTTCGCAAAGTACCGACAAGCTGGCGCAAATCTGGAGCGAGAGGTGCAGAATCGTCTTCACATATTCGGGATCCTCCTTCTGCTTCTTCCACGGCTCGGTTTCGGTGAGGTACTTGTTGCCGAGGCGGGCGAGGTTCATCAGTTCGGCCTGTGCCTCGCGGAAACGGTATTTTTCGATGCTTTCGCCGATGCGCTGCGGGAATTCCGCCACCTTCGCCATCACCTCTTTCTCAAGGTCGGTAACCGGTCCCATTTCGGGAATGATGCCGCCGTAGTACTTGTGTGTCAGTACAATCGTGCGGTTGACGAGGTTGCCGAAGATGGCCAGCAGCTCGTTGTTGTTCTTGGCCTGGAAATCGCTCCATGTGAAGTCGGAATCCTTGGTTTCCGGCGCGATGGAGGTGAGCATGTAGCGGAGGGTGTCCTGCTTGCCGGGGAAGTCCTGAAGGTACTCGTGCAGCCAGACGGCCCAGTTGCGTGAAGTGGAAATCTTGTCCCCTTCAAGGTTCAAGAACTCGTTGGCGGGCACGTTTTCAGGGAGAATGTAACTGCCTTCCGCTTTCAGCATGCAGGGGAAGATGATGCAGTGGAACACGATATTATCTTTTCCTATAAAATGAACCAACTGGGTGTCAGGATCTTTCCACCATTTTTCCCAATCGGTGCGGCCCTGTGCGGCGGTCCACTCCTTGGTGGCGGAGATGTAACCGATGGGTGCGTCGAACCAGACGTACAGCACCTTGCCCTCGGCTTCGGGGAGCGGCACTTTCACGCCCCACGAAAGGTCGCGGGTGACGGCGCGGGGATGCAGTCCCGCCTCAATCCACGACTTGCACTGACCGTACACATTCACTTTCCAATCGTCCTTGTGCCCGTTCAGAATCCACTCTTTCAGCCACGGTTCGTACTCATTCAGAGGAAGATACCAGTGTTTTGTCTCCTTCATCACCGGCGGGTTGCCGCTGAGGGTGGATTTCGGGTTGATGAGGTCGGTGGCGTTCAGGGTGGCGCCGCACGCCTCGCACTGGTCGCCGTACGCCTTCTCGTTGTGGCAGTGGGGGCACTCGCCCGTGATGTAGCGGTCGGCAAGGAACTGTTTCGCCTCCTCGTCATAGTATTGCTGGGAGGTCTGTTCCACCAGTTTTCCTTCATTATAGAGCTTGGTGAAGTAGGCGGCGGCCGTTTCGTGGTGGGTGGGGTTGGAAGTGCGGGAATAGATGTCGAACGAAATTCCCAACTCCTTGAACGACTGCTTGATGATGTTGTGGTAGCGATCCACAATATCCTGCGGGGTTACGCCTTCCTTGCGGGCTTTGAGGGTGATGGGCACGCCGTGCTCGTCAGAGCCGCCGAGGAACAGCACCTCTTTGCCGTTGTTGCGGAGGTAGCGGGCGTAGATGTCGGCAGGGATGTAAACGCCGGCAAGGTGGCCGATATGGACGGGGCCGTTGGCATACGGCAGCGCGGATGTGATGGTGTAACGCACAGGATTTTTCATGTCTGTTTTTATTTTAAAAGAGACGCACAAAACGCGCGTCTCGATATGGTTTCATTTGTTGTGGATGCGTAAATATGCAGAGACGCATCTTTATTGTAATTTGTAGAGACGAAAAACATCTCATTGTAGAGACGCAAAATTTTGCGTCTCTACAGGGTTTCTTAATACAAGAAGCTCAGGAGTACACCGGCGGCGACGGCGCTACCGATAACGCCGGCCACGTTGGGACCCATGGCGTGCATCAGGAGGTAGTTGGTCTTGTCGTATTTCAAACCTTCCACGTTGGAAACACGCGCGCTGTCGGGCACGGCAGACACGCCGGAGTTACCGATGAGCGGGTTGATCTTGTTGCCTTCCTTGAGGAAAACGTTGAACAGTTTGACGAACAAAACGCCCGTGGCCGTAGCGATGACGAACGAGACGGCACCGAGGAAGAAAATCAGCACCGACTTGTAGTTCAGGAAGGTGGATGCCTGTGTGGAGCAACCCACGGTCAAGCCGATGAGGATGGTGACGATGTCGATGAGGGCGTTGGAAGCGGTGTTGGCCAAACGCTTGGTCACGCCGCTTTCTTTCAGCAGGTTACCGAAGAAAAGCATACCCAGGAGGGGCAGACCCGTCGGAACGATGAAAGCGGTGAGGAGGATACAGAGGATGGGGAAGAGCACCTTCTCTCTGTGGGTGACGACGCGGGGCGGGCGCATGCGGATGCGGCGTTCCTTGTCGTTGGTGAGCCAGCGCATGATGGGCGGCTGGATCACCGGCACCAGCGCCATGTAGGAGTAAGCCGAGATGGCGATGGCACCCATGAGGCTCGGGGCGAGTTTCGAGGAGATGAAGATGGCCGTCGGGCCGTCGGCGCCGCCGATGATACCGATAGCGCCAGCCTCCATCGGGGTGAAACCGAGGTGCAGAGCGATGATGTAGGCACCGAAGATACCGAACTGCGCCGCCGCACCGATGAGGATCAGCTTCGGGTTGGAAATCAGGGCGGAGAAGTCGGTCATAGCACCGATACCCAGGAAGATGAGCGGGGGATAGAACCCCTTCAACACGCCGAAATACAGGTAGTTGAGCACGGCGCCGTTCTCATAGACACCCACCTGCAAACCGTCGGTGAACGGGATGTTACCGACGATGATACCGAAGCCGATAGGGATCAACAGCATCGGTTCGTACTCTTTCAAAATGGCCAGGGCGATGAAGAACGCACCGATGGCAATCATGATGATGTTGCCCAATTCGGCGTTGGAGAAACCCGTGTAGCTCCAGAACTGCTGGATGCCGCCGATGAGGCTGTGCATGAATCCACTGCCTGCCTCCAATTTCAGCAAGCCGGACAAGATAAGACTGTTCATAAAGTATTATACAATTTGATAATTATTCTATTTGTTGGGGTTCTCGCAGAACTCGGTCAGCACGCCGCCGGTGCTTTTCGGGTGGAGGAAGCCGATCATGAGGCCTTCCGCGCCCGGGCGGGGGGTCTTGTCGATGAGGCGCACGCCCTTCTCTTCCACTTCCTTCAGTGCGTTGGCGGCATTGTCCACGCAGAAAGCCACGTGGTGGATGCCCTCACCGCGCTTCTCGATGAAGGAGGCGATGGTGCTTTCGGGGCAGGTAGGCTCCAAAAGCTCGATTTTGGTCTGTCCCACCATGAAGAAGGCGGTCTTCACCTTCTGGTCGACGACCTCTTCCGTAGCGTAGCACTTCACGCCAAGGATGTTTTCGTAATAGGGAATTGCATCCGCCAAACTCTTCACGGCGATGCCAAGGTGTTCAATATGTGATATTTGCATAGTAAAAAGATTTGTCCATTTTAGGCGTGCAAAAGTAAGAAAATTATTGATACTCTTCACGCTTGAAACGTCCATTTTTTACTGCAAAAATTGCAAGGCGATGTGCGACTTCGGAGTCGAGCCGTATTTCTGAAAGTATTGTTTTATTTGCACTCACCTCGGAGAGGTGATATTTTATTAGCCCCAAATAAGGTCGTCGCACCCGATTTTCTCCGAAAAATACCGACCTCATCACCTTGATTTGGCATAATCACTTCAAATCCCGAAAACCTATTTTTTTACAAATCTTATATTTTTTTGTCAAAACACTGTTACTTTTTATTGAAACTATGTAATTTTTTATTTTTATGATTTTCAATGAAATATTTTCAAAAACACCTTGACAAAAGGGGTATTGTTGTTGTATCTTTGCAAACAAGAAAATTTCATTAAAATTTGCAATTATGGAAAACGATTTAATTCTTAGAGTTGAAGAAAAAATGATCACCCTGCGTAACCAGCAGGTGATTCTGGACTGCGATGTCGCTGAATTGTACGGTGTAGAAACCAAGGAAATTAATCAAGCTGTTCGAAACAATCCGAAAAAGTTCCCTGAAGGTTACATTTGGACATTGGATGAGCAGGAGAGAGGTGAACTGGTCAAAAATTTTGACCGGTTCGAAAAACAAAAGCACTCTTCTGTTCTTCCACGCGCTTTCACCGAAAGAGGGCTCTATATGTTGGCGACGATTCTGAAAAGTTCGAAGGCTGTGGATACTACCATTGCCATTGTGGAGGTATATGCCAAATTGAGGGAATTGTCACGGGTGATGGTGGAACTTCCTCAGCAAGAGGAAGGTACCGTTATACAAAAAGAGCTGCTGCATCGTGGCGGCCAGCTGATAGAGGATCTTGTCACTGACGTGCTACCGAAACAGAGCACTGAGACATCTTTTGAACTAAACCTTGCCATGTTCAAATTTCGCCATTCGGTACGGAGGGGGAAAGACGGGGGAAAGGATTGATCCAGGCAATTGTTTAACAACCGACAATTGCAAGGCGGCTTGCGACTTCGGCACTACACCATATTTCCGAGAATGTTGATTTTCAGCACTCGTCCCGAAGGGACGACATCTTATTAACCCCAGATAAGTCCGCGCAGCGGATGCAATCTGGGGTAGGCGATGGCCTGTGCGCCCGCCCGCGGCACGGGCGGCGGGTACGGAAACAAACCACAGATGATGCCGCGGAAGGGAGGATGGTATAGTCGAAGGCAGAACCATAAAATGGAGAAGATTCCGCTGCCCTGACGGACAGCGGAATGGTGCGGAATCCCGGTGGGAGAAATGAGGGAAAGGACTCATACATGGTGCTATGGCTCGGGAGCGTCCCTTGACAATCTGCTACCTTGTCACCACTACCTTCCGTGGGGCGCGCTTACCGACCTTTACCATATAAACGCCCTCCGACAATGCCTTGTTGGGAACGTTGTGCCCCGTCATGTCATATACGGATACCGCTTCCCCTTCAGCACCTTCAACAATGATGCAACCGTCATGCGAATAGACAGTTATATCATCAATGGCACTCTCGTCGATACCGGAATTCGGGGCAAAATAGCCAGTCAACGTGTAGCTGGAACTCAAACCAGGATATATGGTGATGTAGAATGGATTATCCTGAAAATCATATTCATCGACACCATCGTATTTCCAATACAGAAAGTGATAACCATTGTTTGGTGTGGCTCTCAGTTCGGCAGTTTCACCAGTCCAATAGGTGCCGCTGCCACTGACCGTGCCCCATGCATTGTTGTTGGAACGCACCGTCAGTTGGGTGGCAGTGCTATTGGCTTCGAAGTATGCAGTATATATAACATCACTTTCAACCGTGAAAGTAAGGGGATTTTCGGTGGCCTGGTACACGGCAGATGGGTTACATTTGTAATACCATTCCCAATGGGTGAAGTAGCATCCGCTGGCCGGTTCGGCGGTGATGGTTACCTCACTGCCCACAGTGGCGAAGTAAGCACCATGTACGGAACCATAACCGTCGGGGTAGCTATTATACTGAAAATACGCCTGGTCGGAAAAGTTGGCGACATAATAGACATTGCTGTTGGCCGTGAACGTCACAGGATTTTCATAAGCCCGATAGTGGTTGTCTGGGTCGTCAAGTGTGTTCCATTCCCAGTACGAGAAGCAATGGCCGCTGTCGGGCACGGCAGTAAGCGTAACGTCAGTACCCACCTCATAGACCCCTCCACCGATGACATGGTCGTTTCCGAGAGGAAGGGCATCAATGCCATGTACTCCAGTTTGAACGTTGCGTCCCGTGGGTATGGCGGTGTAGGCCCGGATGGCCCACGAAATGTTGTGGTAATCGGAATTCGGAGCGTACCATGGGTGAAATGTGTTGAAGTGTGTCCACCCTGTCTCCGGAGTCCAGATGTAATTGCTGTTGGGGTTGCCGCAATAACCTGTTCCACAAATCGACAAAGTCTGATACGATAGGGTCATCGTGCAACTCAAGATTACCCATAGGGGTTGTGTGCTGTCGATGGGTACAGGATTATTGAAACGGATAAGTCTCCATTGGGCACTTTCGCCGGGTACGATATAGTTCTGCGTATGGATCCTATTCTGTGGACTTTCGTCTCCGCCTTGCCACAATTCGATGGTATATGTACAGGGGATGCTAACTGTACCGTCGAAGTCAGGTTCCAGACAGGCTTCCACTTGCGGTATTTCTGTCACGCCATTCAATACGCTGGGGTCGAACTTCGCACCCCAACGGTAGAAAGTGGCCGTGTCAGAGGTGTTGTCCCATATTCGGGAAATTTGTGTCCCGCTAACATATTGCAGTGTGTCGCCGTCGCGCACGGGTGCGAACACTGCATCTATGGACAGCGTATCGCACGTGGGCACGTGTCCTTCATAGTCCAGCCCAATGTAAGTGTGATGAAGCAAATCAGTTATGACTCCCGTTGAGTCACCATAGTAGTTCCAATTCACAAATCGTGCGTTGGGATAGGGGTGTGCTGCTATATAACGTTCTTGAAAATAACCGATATACACATCCCCAATTCCAAAATTGCTGGCAGAATGCCATCCACTGAGGTCGGGTAAATACCCCAGTGTGGAGTCGTTAACGCTAAGGTTGAGGTAAAATGAGGGCGTCTGTGCCATAGCATTTCCCGCCATCAGCAGCCATACTGCAAGGAATAATTTTTTTATCATAGGGTTTTAATTAGATTTGCAAAAGTAGGACAAAAAGCCTTACGGTAATGAAACAATTTTCTTCTTTTACACATGGTGGTACGGCTCGCCTTTCAGGATGGTCATCGCGCGGTAGAGCTGCTCGCTGAAGATGAGGCGGGTGAGGATGTGGGGAAACGTCATCTGCGACAGTGATATTTTGTAATTTCCACGTTCATAAACACTTTCGGAGAACCCGTACGCACCGCCGATCAGGAAAACCAGCCGCTTCGTGCCCCGCACCATCTGCTGCTGCAAAAACTGCGAAAACGCCACCGACGTCATCTCCTTGCCGTGCTCGTCCAACAAAACCACGAAGTCGCTGCCTTCAATCTTTTTCAGAAAGAGAAGCCCCTCCTGTTTCTTCTGCTCCTCCACAGCCAACTTGGTGTTCTTCAGGTACGGAATCGCCTCCACCTCAAACGGAACGTAAAACTTAATCTTGTTCACATAGTTCTGCACCGCCGGACTCAACTCCGCAGAATCTTCCTTTCCGATATATAAAAGCTTGATTTTCATAGGATTATTTGACTTTCAACCAATTTCCCCTTCCCAAGTGCCACTTCTGAAACCGGTAGCTGAGGGAGGTGCGGATAACCCCCATCCCGTATTTCACACTGCGGCGGAAGTTGATGGAGGAGGCTTCCGGAAAATACTTCGTGGGACAGGTGATTTCAGCCACCTCGAAGCCGGCATAGAAAATCTGCGCCAGCATCTGGTTGTCAAAAACAAAATCATCGGAGTTGGCGTGGTAGTCAATCGCCTCCAAAACCTCCCGTGAAAAGGCACGGTATCCCGTGTGGTACTCTGCCAATTTTTGGTTCATTACAAAGTTTTGGAAAGCAGTCAAAAATCTGTTAAAGAAGTATTTGTATTTCGGCATACCGCCTTTCAATGCTCCTTTTCCCAGGATTCGGGAGCCGAGTACCACGGGATAGACCCCGTTGGCAATCAGGTAGCACATCGACTCAATGAGGCGCGGGTCGTACTGGTAGTCGGGGTGCAGCATCACCACAATGTCGGCACCCAACGATAGCGCCTTGTCGTAGCAACTTTTCTGGTTTCCGCCGTAGCCACGGTTCTCCTCATGACGGATAACATGCTGGATGCCAAGTTTCTTCGCAATTTCAATCGTGCCGTCGGGAGAACAGTCGTCCACCAAGACCACCTCATCCACAATGCCGAAAGGAATCTCCCGATAGGTGGCCTCAAGTGTGCCCTCCGCCTTGTAAGCGGGCAGGACAACACAGATTCTCTTTCCCTTCAGCATGATTATCTTACGTTAAAAAGAATGTTGTTCTCTTTCCGATAGCAGTCGGGACGGTACTGCACGTGCCCGTTTTCCCCGAGGAAACAGGTGTAATATTCAATGTAAACCGGCATTTTCGTCTTCAACATCAGTGTGGTAGGACGTATCGGACGGTAGAAAACGGTGTCTTCCGGCTTCAGTTTGCTGAAATATTCCGCCTCTTTTTCCTGCATCTTTTCCAGATACTCCTCCCCTTCCTCCGTGGTGGGTTCGAAACCGAGGGTGATCATCACCTGCTCCATGCGGGTGGAGTCGTACCCGTTGATGGTAAGCAGCTGCGTGGCAAGTTCAATGGGCTTCTCCACGCGGACGCAGCCGTGGCTCAAAGTCCGCACCCGGCGCTTGAATGCGCTCTTGTTGTTGGTGTCGTGCAGATAAACCGACTCGGTGTTCGGGAAATTGAACTTCACCAGGCCGAGGGCGTTGAATTTCCCGGATTCCTGAAATACCTGATATGGAATGTTTCTTCGGTTAACCTTCTTCCAATCAATGCTTTCCGGTGCAACCTCTTTCTTTGTCCGCAAATCAATAATGTGCAGTTTTTCTTTTTTGACAACGGCGGTATTGCTCTTCACAAACTTGTAATAGTACTCGTCCTTGAGGATGCTGGCGGGGATGCTCCATATCGGGTTGAGAACGATAAAGTTGATTTCGCTCCGTAGCATCGGCGACTCGGTTTTCTGGCTTCGGAGTACGCCATGGACGCGGGTGGTATCCTTCGGCGGCAGCGATTTTCCGCAGCAGACGCGCATCCGCACGATGGAGTCGCCGTGGTGTACTTGCAGGGTGAAGTCCGCCGTGTTTACGGCAATGAAGGAGTTCCCTTTGTTCTGCGTCGCACGCCACCGATATCGTTCAAGATTGGCCGACAGTTTATTGATGTAGTAGCTCGGTTGCCGGTTCAGCTCCTTGATGGTCTCCTCATCCAGCTTTTTGCTGCGGGGGATGGCGTGGTTCTCACGGAACAGGTTGATAGCCGGCATCAGCTCCTTCCCCAGCGTGTCGGAAGCGACGTAGCTTTCCGGCAGCTCGCCCGTCATCCGCAGCCGCTCCCCGATGAGGTGGACATTTTTCACCACTCGCCCCGAGTCGGCCTCGATTACGGGGATGGTCGGGAAAACGGTGTCTTTCAGTGCCAAATATTTGCAGAGTTCCCGCTGTAAAGCCACATAGTCGGAATCGCAAGGAACTAATCCACTGAGGAATGTGCTTGCATCACCGCAGGAGCGAAGTGCCGTAAGGGCGAAATCGTCGGGTATGGAGTCGGGTTTGAAGAGCCACTTGCCTCCGTTGACCACCACGGGGTCGGTGGCTCCGTAGGCCATCGATTTGGCGTAGGTCAGGTACGAGTGGGTGAGCAACAACTCGAACCGGCTGAGCGAGTCATAAAGCGCTTCTGCACCGTCAATCTCCAACGATTTGACATTCTGTATTTTATCTGAAAGAATTTCGTAAGAGAAGAAGGAGGGCTGGATGCCTTGCTGCTCCGCATGGGCAAAGATTTCCATCACGGAATCGATCAGGTTTTCCTGCCAGCCGTTGGCTGTCCAGATGGGCTCGCCTGTTTCCTTATAATACTGAAGGACAGCATCATAAAAAATCACATCGTTACTATCCAAGGACGTGATTTTCTCTTGCAGATAGTTGTAATAATCTTTTTGTTCAAAATCCTTGTAGGAGGAGAACCAGTGAGGGGCGTTTTCGAGGTTGCGCGCGTTGTTTCTTCCGCATCCCGCAAAAACGGTAAATGCAAGAACAACAACAAATAGCAACCACAAATTCCTCATACCTAATACATTATACCTTCTACCTTTTACCTTCTACAATTATTTATGGTTCTCGTAGAAACATTTGGCGCGTTCCTCGAGGTCGGGGAACTGGCTGCGGTTGACGAGGGAGACGCAGGCGCGGAGACCTTCGGTGCGGGTGCTGTTGCAGGAGGCCAGCGAGATGGCGCTGATGCCGTAGTTCAGCAGTTCGTGCAACAGTTCTTCGCCGCTGAGTCCCGGGTAAGCGAGGGTGAAGTAGAAACCGTCGGCCAGCTCCTCTTCGCCGTCGTGGTCGTAAACGATCTTGAATCCGTTGTCGGTGAAGATTTTCTTCATGATGTGGGCCTTCTCGGCATACTCGCGCACATCGTCCAAGTAGTTGTAAGTGCCGTCGTTGCAGGCTTTGAAGATGGCGGCGAGGGCGTACTGTGCGGAGTGGGAGGTGCCGGAGCTGACGGCATAGACGGCGCCGTTGATCATGGCGCGGCGCAGGCACGGATTGCCGAAGTAGGGGATGAGGTCCGGGAACTCGCGGGCGCCGAACTTGTCGGAGATGGCGAGCACGGCGATACGCTCACCGGCGTAGCTGAACGCTTTGGAACCGGAGATCATCAATGCGTAGTTGTCGGTGTATTTACCAACGGTGGGCTGGAACGGCGGCACGCCGGGTTTGGAGATGTCGCGGCGGAAGTCCATGCCGAAATAGGCGAGGTCTTCAATCACGCAAACATCGTATTTGGTGGCCAGTTCGCCGATGGTGCGCAGTTCCTCGTCGGTGAAGCAGATCCATGACGGGTTGTTCGGGTTCGAGTAGATGATGGAGTGGATGTTGCCCTTGGAGAGGTAGCTTTCAAGTTTTTCGCGCAGTTTGTCACCGCGGAAGTCGTAAACGTCGAAGGTTTCGTACTTGAGTCCGAGGATTTTATGCTGGTTCTTCTGGACGGGGAAGCCCGGGTCGATGAAGAGGGTGGTGTCCTTCTGTTTCTCGCGGCGGGCGAGGGTCATGAAGCTGATCAAGCCGGCCATCATGGAACCGACGGTCGGGAAGCAGGACTCGGGCGAGATGTCCAAATCAATGAAATTCTTGATGAAGCGGGAGGACTCCTTTTTCAGTTCCGGAGTGCCGTCGAGGTCGGGGTAGATGGTGGCGATGCCGTCCTGCAGGGCTTTGATTTGCGCTTCCACGCCCACTTTGCAGGCGGGAATGCCGGGGATGCCCATCTCCATACGGACGAACTTGATGCCCGATGCGTTTTCGATGTCGTTGATGAGTCGCTTGATTTCTCTGATGGAGGCCTTGCCTACCTCCTTGATGCCGTTGTCGGCTAAAACTTTGTTGACAAGTTCCGGATCAATGGGAGTCTTTTTCACAATATATGGTTTTTAGTTATTATAATTCGCTGAAAATGGAGTGGTTAAGATTTGCGCCAAACGGGGACAAAGGTAGTTATTTTTTCGATATGTTACATCTCGTTCATTGCGGCGACGGCCACGCAACCGTATAATGCCGCTGTTTCCGTTCTTAAACGACGGTTTCCCAATTTTATTTCTTTGAAATTTAAAGATTTACAAACAGCGATTTCATTCTCGCTGAAGTCGCCCTCCGGACCGATGAGCAGAAGGATTTCGCCCACACGGACAGGCTCGTTGACAAACTGCGCCGTGTTTTCGTCATCGCACCACGCAATATACTTTGTGGCGGGACTATCTTTTTGCTTTTCAATAAATTCCGAAAAAGAAAGCAGTTTCATTTCGGGGATGAGGGTGGTTTGCGACTGCTTGAGGGCGGCGATAGCGATGCGGTGAAGCCGGTCCAGGTCGATTTTGGGGCGTTCGGAATGGTCGCAGATGATGAAGGAGATGCGCTCGATACCGATTTCCACCGACTTTTCGACGAACCACTCGATGCGGTCACTGTTTTTGGTGGGGGCGACGGCGATGTGCAGTTTCAGCCGGCGCGGTTCCGTCTCTTTCACCTCCAAGATGTTCACCAGACAGTCGGACGGCGACGCGACGGCGATTTCCCCTTTTGCCATCCGACCCGTGCCGTCGGTGATTTCCACGATGTCGCCCTCTCGGTGGCGCAGGGCCTTCACACAATGGCGCGACTCCTCCGCGCTGAGTTTGATGACGGAATCGGAAAGGTCGGGATGATAGAAGACAACCATAGCGATGGAATTTGAAAATGCGATTGGGCGGCAAAGGTAGTAAAAACTTTCGAGATGCAGTGAAACGCGCCTCCATGAACCGTCATCATGCAACCTGTAGTAGAGACGCAAAATTTTGCGTCTCTACTACAGGATAATGCACCCTAGCCAGAAAAACCGAGAGACATCGCCCACCTAATATTATTTTTCACGTTATTACCCAGTCACACAAGAATCGCATCCGCAGTGCATACGTCAAGATTTTTCGCATATCAGTTTGGTTTATTCGTCAAGAAAAATGGCAGTATATTGTGCTATTTCATAAAAAAATAGTACGTTTGCAACGTTTATTTTCAACGGAATTATTATGAAAAAAATCCTTTCATTTATTTTGTCGGTCGTTATTGCCACCATGGGATTTTCACAAACTGTAGAATTGACTTTTGTAGGACGAGATGCTGTAAATCAATATGTTAAATTAGATAGTATCAAAGTGGTTGACCATACTCAGGGTTGGAATGAAACATTATACTATCCGGATACGGTTCTGCGGATTCAAGATGATATTGGAATAGAAAATTTTACGGAGGAAAAACAGTTTGTTTTGTTACAGAATGTACCGAATCCTTTTGATGGCAGGACACAAATTTCACTCTCCTTGTCTGAAACCGAACAGGTTAATCTACAGATATTTGATGTTGGAGGAAAGTTGGTTTCTTCGTTAAGCATTAATTTGTCTCCGGGAACCCATTTGTTCAAGGTGTCGTTAACAAAGGCACAACCCTATTTTCTTACTGCACACACAAATAAGAATTCGGCAACGATCAAAATGTTGAACAGTGGAAATGGGAATGGCAATTCCATTTCTTACATTGGAAGCGTGGAAAAAGGCCGTTTTCATTTGAAAAGCGACATCGCACGTCCGGTGAGCATTGGAGATCAGATGGAATATGTGGGGTTTTCCACGCTCAACGACACTATGCGAGAGAGCGCTCATCAGACACGGGAATTGCAGGGAGTGGAGACAATCGTTCTCCATTTTGATGCGGTTTCTATTCAATGTCAGACACTTTTCGACTATGACGGAAATGCCTATTCGACAGTGGTGATGGGTAACCAATGTTGGATGAGGGAGAATCTCCGCACCACGCATACTTCAATGGGCGTGCTCATTGACGACTATGCATATCCCGATCACCCGTATAGCAATCCTGGTACAACAAATGATATGTCACTCGTTGCCTCGTATGGATTGCTTTATAACTGGAACGCGATGATGAATGGGGCGGCCAGTTCCAATGCGGTTCCTTCAGGTGTGCAAGGAATATGCCCCGATGGCTGGCACTTGCCAAGCGATAGGGAGTGGAAGCAGTTGGAGGTCTTTGCCGGAATGGATCCCGTTGAAGTCAATGACAGTGGTTTTCGTTCCAATATGGCAATCACATTGTGTGACACATTGGGGTGGCTTCCTTCCGATGTCTTGTATGCACCGGGTAATATGGGTGCCCCCTACCGAAATGTGACGGGTTTTAGTGCCCGGCCAGCGGGAGTTTCAGACGATCAAATGGCATCCTGGTTTGGCGAATGCACCTTCTTTTGGACAGCATCCACCATCACCGTCGGGGGTACAACAGGATATTGGTACCGTTCCATTTGGAATAATGCCCATACGATAGTAAGGGACATTTCGTGGCCGCATATGAGGTTTTCGGTGCGATGCGTCCGGGATGAAGAGACCTATCCTGCGGAACCCATATCGGTGGACATCATTATTCCCACCATTCCCACCCTCGGTGCCGTTGTTACAGACTCCGCGGCAACTCAAATCACTTCCACTACAGCCGTTTGCGGAGGAAATGTGATAGAAGATGGACATTCGGAAATCACAGCCCGAGGGGTGTGCTGGACGGCCGGTTCTGTCCCGACACTGAATACCGCGCACACTACGGATGGCAGCGGCTTGGGCGCGTTCTCATCCAACCTGACGGGGCTCAACCCCAACACAACCTATTATGTGCGGGCTTATGTCACCAATAATGTGGGTACGGCGTATGGACAAATGATTGCTTTCAGAACACGGAGTGACGTGCCGTATGTGAATACCGCTCAGTCCACGAATGTGGAGCAAACCTCATTTACTTCCGGTGGAAATGTTCTGGCGGCCAATTGTGCTGGTACCGTTTCACGCGGCATATGCTGGAATGCCACGGGGAATCCAACCCTTGCTGACAATTGCATTGCTGCTGGAACGGGAACCGGAAGTTTTGTGTGCAATGTAACGGGGTTGGACTGTAGTACAACTTATTATGTGCGGGCCTATGCCACCAATAATGTGGGTACGGCGTACGGGGAAGAATATGCTGTGACGACTTTGGCGGAGCCACTTCCGGCTGTTACCACTTTGTCAGTTGAAAATTGCGCCGGAGTTGGGATGATGGTCAGAGGCGAAGTGCAGCATGGGATTTGTGAAGAGGTCAGTGTGCGGGGTATTTGCTATGGCACTTCCCCGAATCCTACTGTCCTTGACGGGCATACAGAGAATGGAAACGGATATGGTGTCTTTACAGATACTGTTGTGGGCCTTGAATCGGGTCGTACATATTATGTACGGACCTACGCTACCAATAGTTCGGGAACGGCATACGGAGAGGAGTTGAGTGTGTTGGTCTATGTCATACCCACCATAATGACGGATTCCGTCACAGAGATTGTATTCAATTCGGCCACTTGTGGAGGACGTGTGTCTGCCGAGGGCGATTCTGCGGTGACGGCGCGTGGCGTGTGCTGGAGCACATCGCAATATCCTACTATTGCTGACAACCATACTGTTGATGGCGCCGGGCTTGGAGATTTTACGAGTCACCTTACGGGATTGTTAAGCAGCACCACCTATTATGTCCGCGCATACGCTACCAACAGCTTGGGTACGGTTTATGGGGAACAACGGGTCTTTTCAACTCCCTTTAACTGTGGGACTTCCGTTATTTCCGATATCGATGAAAATAGCTATAACACCGTCCAGATTGGCACGCAGTGCTGGACAAAAGAAAACATGAAGACCACCAAGTTCGCAAACGGCACTGATCTTTCACAGGGACAGACCACCCATTGGCAATATCCTAATAACAATGCTGCGAACAAAGAAACGTACGGACTTTTGTACAGCAGTGCCGCCGTGACACGCACCACCTCAGACACGTCAAATCGTATTCAGGGAATTTGTCCCATGGGCTGGCATGTTCCAAATGATGGAGAATGGAAACAGATGGAGAGGGTTGTCGGCCTAAGCCAGGACGAGGCGGACAGTGTTGGATTGCGAGGAAGTGTTGCCGCGCAACTTTCGGATAATGCCGGCTGGATATCGTCCTCGGTTGCCAATGCAGCAGGTGACTTGTCGGCCAGCGAACGCAATGCTTCTGGGTTTAGTGCACTTCCGGCAGGCAAGGCGGCTAGCAACACTTTATTCGGCTATGAGGCTCATTTTTGGAGCGCGGTCGAAAATGGAAACAGTGCCGTTTACAACAGATACCTGATTTACAATTATGATGGTGTCGGACGCTCCGACGATGGCGTAAACAACTTCTATTCCGTCCGATGTGTGCGCGACATCATTGACAGTGCAACAGCAGTTGCTCCTACGGTCATCACTTCCGATGTTTCCGATATGTTTCAAGTGTCTCAATTTGATTCCATATTCGAAGCCACCGGTGGCGGAGAGGTAACAGCATACGGCGGCGCAGTTGTCACAGCCCGCGGAATTTGTTGGAGCACTTCTCCGAATCCAACGGTTGGCGATAGACATACTGTTGACGGTGTTGGCACGGGACCCTTTAGCTCCACTTTGACGGAATTGGGTCACAACACCACCTATTATGTGCGTGCGTATGCTACCAACCGGGTAGGTACGGCATACGGGAATCAGATCATTTTTACGACACCCGAAGCATTTATTTGTGGACACTCTACAGTTTCTGATGTGGAAGGGAATGTTTATAACACGGTGCAGATTGGTGCGCAGTGCTGGATGAAGGAGAATATGCGTGCCACCAGATATGCAGACAACACGCCGATTCCATATAATGGTGGGCAAAGTTTGACGGAACCCTACTATTACTACCCGAACGGTGATGTCAATAATGTTGCCCAACTTGGTCTTTTATACAATTGGCCGGCAACGATGCATGGTGCCGCTTCAAGTTTTCAAAATCCGAGTGGAGTCCAGGGCATTTGTCCCACGGGCTGGCATGTGCCGAGCAGTGCCGAATGGTGGCAGCTTACGGATTATGTAAGCAGTCAAAGTGAGTATGTGTGTGGTGAAAATGCTGATAATATTGCTAAATCATTGGCAGATTCTGTGTGCTGGGGAAGTGTCGCTTCGGGTGATTGTTGTCCGGGATATAACCCATCCAGCAACAACGCCACTGGCTTCAGTGCATTGCCCAACACCACCTGTGGCGGACCAAGAGCCAGATATTGGAGTACATATGAAGCTACTAGCACTATGGTGTATTACCTTGCAATACAAAAGGACAGGGTAGCTGTGATTAGAGATAGACACGCTAAAAGCACTGGTAATTCTGTGCGTTGTCTCCGAGATTAGATTGTGTGTACTGTTATCCCCTGCCTACCGTCACAACGGCGGCAGTCCGTTAGGCCTGCAGGCCTCGTTAGGGCAGGATTTGTGCGGTAGGAAAATCGCAGACCTTTAGGTTGGCGCCCCCTCCTGCCCCCTGATTTGTATGCCCCCATATGGTACTGCATTAAAGGGAACGTCCAACGTAGATGTAGGGCTGTCATAGTATGGCAGCCCTACAGTGTCATGATTTTATCGCGGGTTTTGTGCCCATAATTAAAAAAATTTATAAAGTTGCAAGTTTATAAGGTACAAGGTAGGAAGTAGGAGATCGTACCGGTTAAAATTCGGTGGCAAATATACCATAAAAACTGAAAATTGAAAACGGAAAAGTACTTCCTTCTTAGTTATCATCCAGCTTGATGAAGATGAACAGCAGCGTAGTGAAGCCCCACAGCGAAGAGCCACCGTAGCTGATGAACGGCAAGGGTATGCCAATAATTGGCACTAACCCGATGGTCATGCCGACGTTGATGGCCAAATGGAAAAAGATGATGGAGGCCACACAGTAGCCGTAAATCCGAGAGAAGGGATTCCGCTGTTTCTCCGACAATAGAATCAGTCGTATGATGAGGGCAAGATACAGCGCGATAAGGAAGGTGCAACCGACAAAGCCCCACTCCTCGCCGATGCCGCAGAAGATGAAGTCGGTGCTCTGCTCCGGCACAAAGTTCAGCTTGGTCTGCGTTCCATGCAGGTACCCTTTGCCAAAGAACCCGCCCGACCCGATGGCGATCTTCGACTGGTTCAGGTTGAAGTCGGCCCCCTTGGGATCCACACTCTTGCCCAAAATGGTGTCGATACGCTGCCGCTGGTGCGACTGAAGCACTTCGTTGTAGGCGAAATTGACGGCAAAAACGAACAACACAAATCCAGCATATATGCCAATATTTCGCAGAGTCTTCATCTTGTCACCTTTGGAGAAATATAGTGCAACTACCAATATAACAGTGAGAAACGCTACCGAATATAATTCGTTGGTGACAATGGTGAGGACGAAAAGGATAATCGCAAAAATACCTGCAAGGAGAACCCAGCCGTTGAAACCTTCCCGGTAGAAAAGGATGATGAAGGAGGTAAAAACGAGGGCGGAACCGGTATCCTTCTGCAACAAAGCGATGACAGCCGGGATGCCGATCAGGATAAAGGCGGTGATCCACTGAGTCTTTCGCTCCTTGTCGGTTTTGGCGCTGCTGAAAAACTTGGCGATGGCCAACGCCGTCGCAAATTTCGCAAACTCAATGGGTTGAATGCTGAAACTGCCGATCTTGATCCAGGCCTTGGCACCGTTGATGTCGGTGCCGATGAATACAACGGACAGTATCAGCAGCATAAACACCGCATACACAAGATAGGCGTAGGTCTGTATCAGTTTGGTGTCAATGGCGAGGACAATGAAAGCGAGCACAGCGGCGGCGATGATCCAGATCAGCTGGCGGCCGTACGGCTGGGCGAGGTCGAAGAGGTGGAACGGCTGCGTCGAGTCGTAGGCCGACGAATAGATGGTGAGCCAACCGATGACCACTAATGCAACATAGTAGATAATCAGTTGGGTATCAACGCCTTTGAATTTTGTCGGCTGGTTATTGTTCATCGTTCATCGGGTGTTGAGTTCCATCATCCGTTTTTCAAGGTCGGTGCGTTTGACCTCCCTGCGGATGTAATATTCGGCAATCAGGGTGGCGATGGGAGCGGCCACGGACGCGCCCCACCCGCCGTTTTCAACGAGCACGAAGACAGCGATTTGCGGGTCGTCCACCGGTCCGAAGCAGGCAAAAACGGAATGGTCGCGGCCGTGCGGGTTCTGGGCCGTGCCGGTCTTTCCCGCCATTACAATGCTGTCCACCTGCGCGAACCGGCCCGTACCCGAGGTCATCACCAACTTCATCCCGTCGATGATGGGCTCGAAATATTGGGGCTCGATGCCGCTGTTGATCCGTTGGCTGTAGCGTGTGTTGGGATTGTCTTTCGAACCGATCGCCTTGACAACGTGAGGTTTGTAATAGTAACCTTTATTGGCGATGATGGCGATGAGATTGGCCATCTGGAGAGGCGTGCAGGCCACCTGCCCTTGTCCGATACCCATCGAAACGATGGAGTTGCCGTGCCAGTGCCCGCGGTACTCACGGTCGAGGTCCTCCACCGTGGGAATCACCCCTTTCGACTCGTACGGCAGGTCGGTGTTGAACTTCTGGCCGATGCCGAGCTGGTTGATGTGGTTCTTCCAAGCCTGGTAGCCGTCGCGCACCGACTTGTACTTTGAATTGGAAACGGTGTTATAGAAAGCGCGGCAGAAGTACGCGTTGCAGGAACAGCGCACGGCGTCCACGAGGTCGGAGCCGGCGTGCGCATGGCACTTCACGACGTGGTTGCCGATGCTGTAACCGCCGCCGCAGCTATAGTAGGTGTAGCGGTTGATCACCCCCTCCTGCTGGGCAATCAAGCCGTTGGCCAGCTTGAAGGTGGAGCCGGGCGGATAGATGGCCTTCAGGGCGCGGTTGTATAGCGGCACATTCACGGTGTCCATCAGCAACTTGGCATAGTTGCGGCTGCGGTTCTTCCCCACCAAGAGGTTGGGGTCGTAGGTAGGGGTGGACACGATGCACAGGATTTCGCCCGTGGACGGCTCAATGGCGACGATGCTGCCCTTTTTGTTGGCCATCAGCTGTTCGCCGTAGCGTTGCAGCTGCATGTCGATGGTGCACCAGAGGTTGCTGCCGGGCACCGCGGCCACGTCGAACTCACCATTGCGGTAGGAACCGTGCTCGCGGTTGTGGACGTCCACCAGCACCATCTTCTTGCCCTTCACACCGCGAAGCTCCTCTTCGTAAGCCTTTTCAATGCCGCTGATACCGATATAGTCCCCCATCTGATAGTAACTGTCCTCCTTCAGCTGGTTTTCGCCCACCTCGCCAATGTACCCCAGGATATGGGCGGCAATGGGTTCCGGGTAGGCCCGGAGCGTGCGGGGCTGCACATAAAAACCCGGAAACTTGTACAGTTTCTCCTGCAAATAGCCATAGTCCTCTTTCCCAATTTGTTGCGCAAAGATATTTGGAAGAAGCTGGGAGTATTTCCGTGCTTTTTCCAATCTTTGAATCAAGTCTTCCTTCGTGATTTCCAAAATGTTACAAAGATCCGCCGTGTCAAAATCCCGCACATTGCGGGGAATCACCATCAGGTCATAGGCAGCCTCGTTATAGACCAGCAGGGAGTCGTTGCGATCATAAATAAGGCCACGCGGAGGTTGCTGCACCACCTCGCGAATGGCGTTGTTTCGGGCCAAATCCTTGTACTTTTGGTCCATCATCTGCATGGAAAAAAGCCGCACCAGATAAACACCCATCAGGACAACCATCAGAGCGATGATGATAATGCGACGCTGTTCTTTCAATGGGTTCATGGCGCTTTGGTGGGCTATTTTTTGTGGTTATTTTATGCGTTTGCTCAATTCGTTGGCAAGATTGGCGAATTCCTGCCGTCCCGCTTCCGACCCTGCCGAAATTTTGCCGAGTTCTGCCAAAGCGAGGTGGGCATACTCCTCTATCTTTTCTTCCGTTTTCTTTTGAATATCAAGTTTTTGATAGATTTTTGTCACGGCTTCAAATTTCTCTTTATCCTCAAAATTGGTAGAAGAAAAGTAGTGAAGGAGCTGTTTCCTGTCGTCTTCGCCCGCATCCTGGAGGGCACGGAGGTAAAGATAGGTTTTCTTGTTTTCGCGGATGTCGCCGCCGATGGGTTTGCCGAAGACGGCAGTGTCGCCATAGACGTCGAGGAGGTCGTCTTTCAGCTGGAAGGCGAGGCCGAGATAGATGCCGTACTGGTAAATGGCCTCGCAGTCGGCTTCGGAGGCGTGCGACAGGAGGGCGCCGGCTTTGAGGCACCCGGCCAGCATCACGGCAGTCTTGTACTGTATCATCTGGATGAAGTCGTCGATGCTGACATCGTCGGCCGTCTCGAAGTCGAGGTCTTTCTGCTGGCCCTCGCAGATCTCGATGGAGGTTTGCGACAGCAGGTCGGTGAGGGCGATGACGGTTTCGGGGCGGGTGGGGGTGTAGAGCATCTCCTTGAGGGCGAGCGTGGCGAGGGCGTCGCCGGACAGGATGGCGATGTTGCTGTTCCAGTGCTTGTACACCGTCGGCTGTCCCCGGCGAATCGGCGCGTTGTCCATGATGTCGTCGTGGATAAGGGTGAAGTTGTGCAGCATCTCGAAGGCCGCGGCCGGATGGATGGCAGCCGCCTCGTCACCGCCGAAAAAACGGGTGGACATCATCACCAAACGGGGACGCAAACGCTTCCCTCCCTGCGACAAAGTATAATAGATGGGATTATACAGATTTGCAGGCTCCCTGTTCAGGGATATCTTCTTGAAATATTCCTCTAACTCTTTCAAAATAAAATATTTACAGTTAAAAATTAAAAAGTGCTGGATTGAAAAATCAAGTTGGCAAAGGTACTACTTTTTTGTTGTTTCCGGACAACAAAAAAGGCGGCCTAATGAAAGCCGCCTTTTTTTTGGAAAAATGGGTTTATTTCACATAGTAAGTGAGTCGCATGTTGATACTGGCGCGTTTGTTCTTGGAAGAAGTGTTGAAGGCGCCGCCCCATGAGTAGTCCTCGTCGCTGGAGTTGGGTGCGGTGATCTGGAACACGCCCATGTTGGCCACTTTCAAACCTGCCAGATGGGAGCCGGCATTCTTGGTGATGGTTTCGGCGCGGTTGCGGGCGTCCTTCGTGGCATCTGCCAACATCTCGATTTTCAGGTCGGCCAACTTGGTGTAGTAGTAGTTCGGTCCCCATGTGTTCACATTGATGCCCTCGTCAAGGAGTTCGGCAATGTCATTGTAGAGATTCTCCACTTTTTCCACATCTTTGGACTCGATGCGCACGCTCTGGGTCATCTCGTAGCCCTGGAAGACATCGAAGCTGCGGTGGGCCTGCTGGTCATACTCATAGCGGAACGATTCTTCGCACTGGGTGCGCTTGAACTGAATCTCATTTTCCGGAATGCCTTTGGAAATAAGGTACGCCTTCACCGTTTCGTTCATTTTCTTGATCTGGTCGTAAGCGGCCTTTTGGTTCATGTCTTTGGTCTTGTAGTTGAAATCCCATACGATGAGGTCGGAGACGAAGTCACGCTCGGCGAGACCGACGACGGAAACGGTTTTGGTCGGGGCTTTCGCCTGATAGAAAGCGATGCCGCAAGCGATGGCGCCCAGCACAAAGCAGACACCGAGGATGACGCTGATGACGATTTTGGTTTTGTCTTGCATAACGATAAAATTTAAGGGGTTAATACTTATTATAGTGGTTGAATAACGTAGGTTTGTTTCTAAAATTGCAATCGTCTGCAAAAAAAAAATCCCGATGAAAATCACCGGGATTTTTGGATTAGATGTTCCGCATGTTTTGGTCCACGTGGATGTCCTCCTCCAGCTGCCATAGCATGAAGCCCGACTGCTGTTGCATGTAGGTTAAAATATCCACTCGTTGGTTGAGGTCGTTGATCTGGGAAATCGCCTGCAGGACCTCGTCGATTTTGATTTTAATATTGTTGTCCATTTTTTAGGGTATAGTAAATAGGGGTTAGGGGTTAGTAATTAGGGGTTAGTAATTAGGGGTTAGTAATTAGGGTATAGTAATTAGGGGTTAGTAATTAGTAGGGGGTGGTTAGGCGGCGGTGTTTTTTATCTTTTTCATAATAGACATAAGCATTTTACCTATTTCTGTCAGTAAATCTAGAATAGGCTGAATTTCCTGCTCTGTCATGTAGTTAATGTGGACACATAAAAGAAACTGTGTTTCTAATTCACAAAGAGAACCTTTGGCTATTGCAAGAAATTGAAGATACTCTTTTGCGGAGTTTCTTCCGTAGCCTTCTGCAATATTTGATGGAATAGATACAGCGGCTCTTCTCATTTGGTTGGTGAGAGAGAATAATTCCTCCTTAGGCAGATTTTTAGTTAGTGAATAGGTCATTGAAGCCATTTCCATTGCTTTCTGCCAAACAATCAAATCCTTAAAACTCCGTATCATAACTCCAATTCTAAAAACTAAACCCTATCCCCTATTCACTAACAACTATCCCCTATTTCTTGATTCTCATTCCATAGAACGATCTGTACACGAACAGCAGGCCGATGATGAGGAAGAAGAGGCCGATGTACGGAGTGTAGTCGTTGTCGGACATCTTCATGGCGACGGCGATTTCGACGGCCAGCATTCCGAACAGCGTGGAGAACTTGATGATGGGGTTCATGGCCACGGAGGAGGTGTCCTTGTACGGGTCGCCGACGGTGTCGCCGATGACCGTAGCTGCGTGCAGGTCGGTGTTCTTCTCCTGAAGGTCAACCTCCACCACTTTCTTGGCATTGTCCCACGCACCGCCGGCGTTGGCCATGTAGATGGCTTGGAACAATCCGAAGATGGCGATGGAAATCAGGTAGGCCACGAAGAAGTTGGGGTTGAAGAACGCGAAGGCCAGTGTGAGGCAGAAGATAACGGCGAAGATGTTCCACATACCCTGCTGTGCATAGCGGGTGCAGATCTTCACCACGGTCTTGGAGTCGTTGATGTCGGCTTCGGTCTTGTCGAGGTTGAGGTTCTTCTTGATGAACTCCACGGCGCGATAGGCACCCGTGGTGACGGCCTGCATGGAGGCGCCGCTGAACCAGAAGATGACTGCACCGCCGGTGATGAGACCGAGAATGACGGGGGCATCAGTGAGGCTCAGCTGGAGGAGTCCGAGGTTGTTGAGCAACAGGATGATGGCGAAAATCATCGTGGTGGCGCCCACCACTGCCGTACCGATCAGCACCGGCTTGGCCGTGGCCTTGAAGGTATTGCCCGCACCGTCGTTGGCTTCAAGGAAGTACTTGCCTTTCTCGAAATCCGGAACGAAGCCGTACTCTTTCTCGATGTCGGACTTGATGGCGGGGATGCGCTCGATCTGCGACAGTTCGAAGACGGACTGGGCGTTGTCGGTTACCGGTCCGTAGCTGTCCACGGCGATGGTGACGGGACCCATGCCCAAGAAACCGAAGGCCACGAGGCCGAAGGCGAAGATAGCGTAGTAGGTACCGAAGATGTCGAGACCGCTGGCGGAGAAGAAGAAGGCAGCGAGCATCAGGCCGACCATCACGATGCCTTTCCAGAAAGCGCTGAAGTTGCCGGCCACCATGCCGGAGAGGATGGTGAGGGAGGCGCCGCCTTCGCGGGAGGCCGTCACCACCTCCTGCACATGGCGGGAGTTGGAACTGGTGAACGCTTTGGTGAGCTCGGGGATGATGGCAGCGGCCAGCGTGCCCAAGCTGATGATGGAGGCCAGACGCCACCACATGTCACCGGAGATGCTGGCGGAAACAGAACCTTCCGCGGCAAAACCGTAGTTGTTGAGCAGCAGGTAGCTGATGGCAAAGGTCACTGCAATGGAAACGAGGGAGGTAATCCAAACGAGGGAGGTCAGCGGGCTCTCGAAGTTGAAGTTGCTGGCTTCTTTGAATTTGATTTTGGAAACGAGGTCGTTGATGCCGTAAGAAATCAAAGAGGTGAAGACCATGAGGATACGCATGGCGAAGATCCATACAATGAGGAGGGCTTGCAGTTCGACGGAGGGAACGGCGAGGATGATGAAGGAGATGAGGGCGACGCCGGTCACGCCGTAGGTTTCGAAACCGTCGGCGGTGGGTCCGACGCTGTCGCCGGCATTGTCACCGGTGCAGTCGGCGATGACACCGGGGTTGCGCGGGTCGTCTTCCCCGATCTTGAAGATAACTTTCATGAGGTCGGAACCGATGTCGGCAATCTTGGTGAAGATACCGCCGGCGATACGCAAGGCACTGGCACCCAGCGACTCACCGATGGCGAAGCCGATCAAGCAGGCACCGGCACTTTCGGCAGGCACAAACAGCAGAATCACCAGCATGAGAATCAGCTCGATGGTGATGAGCAGCAGACCCACGCTCATACCCGACTGCAACGGGAGGGAGACCACCGGCCACGGCTTGCCCTGCAAGGAGGCGAAGGAGGTGCGGCTGTTGGCGAAGGTGTTGATGCGGATACCGAACCATGCCACGACATAGGAACCGCCGATACCAAGCACCGTCCACAGCAGGATGGTGAGCACCTGCGGCAGCGACTTCCCGTTGAGGAAGCCAAAGTAGAAGCAGATGGCCGTTCCGATGATGGCGAACAGAATCAGCAGGAACTTACCTTGCTGAAGCAAGTAAGTCTTGCAGGTTTCGTAAATGGTTTCGGAAACTTTCTTCATGGATTCATGGACGGGTTTGCGGCGGATGCGCAGGGCTTGTATCAAGCCAAACACCAGTCCGATGATGACGATGATGGCACCCCAGAGGAGGAGGGCCTTTCCGGTGAGAGCACCGTTGAAGAAGTTCACTTGCGTGAAGTTCGGCAGGGTGAGGTCAGCCTCACTGGCGTGCAAAAAGAAAGGGCACAGCATCATTGCTGCCAAAAATAATTTTTTCTTCATAATTTAATATTTTGATTGATAATTATTTACAATATTTAGGTTTTTTTAAAGTCGAACCTGCAAAAGTAAATAATTTTCAGAATTAAGGAACATTAATAATTGTATTCGTTACGCAAAAATTTGTGGATTTCACGTTTGGGGAAAATGTGTAATTTTGCAAAATGAAAAAGTGCTTCTTGCTTCTTGCGACGATTTTTGTCTGTTTCAACTTTTGTACAAAAGTTTGCGGACAAACAGCAGACACGCTGCCCCTTTCCGAAAGGGTGGAGTATTTGATTTCGCAACTGACTTTGGACGAGAAACTGTCGCTGATGGAGCACCACAACCCCGCCATCGAGCGGCTCGGGCTGCAAGAGTACAGCTGGTGGAACGAGGCGCTGCACGGCGTGGGCCGCAACGGCACCGCCACCGTCTGGCCAATGCCCATCGCCCTCGCCGCCACCTTCACTCCTTTCCTGGTACGGCAAGTCTTTTCTCATACAGCGTTTGAGGCACGGCAGAAGTACCACGAGGCGCAGGCCGCCGGCAATTACGGCGACTATGCGGGCCTCACCTTTTTCACCCCCAACATCAACATCTTCCGTGACCCGCGCTGGGGCCGCGGCATGGAAACCTACGGCGAGGACCCGTTTCTCACCGCACAGATGGGGCTGGCTTGCGTTTACGGACTGCAATACAGCTACTCGCTTAAGTGGGGTTTGTGGAATTCCGACAGGATTGATACCGTTCACCTTACCGCCGCCGCCTGCCTCAAGCACCTCGCCGTTCACAGCGGCCCCGAAGGCACACGGCACCAGTTCAATGCCACCGTCTCGCCCCGCGACCTATGGACCACCTACCTGCCCGCCTTCGAGTACATCATCAAAAATGGCGACGTGCAACAGGTGATGTGCGCCTACAACCGCCTCAACGGAGAACCTTGTTGCACCAATAAAGAACTGTTGGTAAATATTTTACGGAATAAGTGGCACTACAACGGACTGCTGGTCACCGACTGCTGGGCGCTGAACGACTGCTGGGAGCACGACACCGTAATACCCCGTCACGAAACCCACGCCACCGCCGCTCGCACCGCTGCCGACGCCTTTGGCAGCGAAGTGGACCTCGAGTGCGGCAGCGGTCTCGCCGCCCTCCGCACCGCCGTGGACTCCGGTTGGATCTCCGAAAGCAAGATCAACGAGCACGTGCGCCGCATCCTCACCACCCGTCTGCGTGTCACCGAGGAAAACGAGACTGGCGAATGTGGGAGGCCTCGCTACACACCGAAGGAGATATATGCCGAGTCGTTGGTGTTGCTCAAAAACAAAAGAGTGTTGCCCCTTCCCACAACGACCAAAATTCATTTGACAGGCCCCAATGCCGCTGACTCACTCATGCCCCTCGGCAACTACAACGGCACACCGGAACATACCGTCACCATTGAGGAGGGGCTGCGGGAGAAATTCCAGCTTGCCGACATTCAAAATGCGAATGTTATTGTGTACGCCGGCGGCCTCAACCCGCAGTTGGAAGGGGAGGAGTTGAAAGTGGACATCCCCGGTTTTTACAAAGGCGACCGCACATGGATAGAACTTCCTGAAAATCAGATACAAGATTTGAAAAGGCTGAAAGCAACGGGAAAACCTGTCGTGCTACTGCTTTGCACGGGCAGCGCCATTGCCTTAGAGGAGGTGGAGCCGCTGGTGGATGCCATTATGGTGTGCTGGTACGGAGGGCAGGAAATGGGCACGGCAGTGGCAGAGGCATTGTCTGGAAAAAACACCAGTTTTGGACGGTTGCCTGTCACTTTCTACCGTTCCACGAAGCAACTGCCCGACTTCGACAGCTACGATATGCGCGGCCGCACTTACCGCTATATGGAAGAAAAACCGCTCTATCCTTTCGGTTTCGGACTCACCTACTCCGAATTCAAACTTTCCGATGTTTCTTTTGACTCCAAAACTCTCACTGTCAGAGGTAAAGTAAAAAATCGTAAAAATAAGGAAGGGGTACGTTTGAGTAAAGCGGTGGTGCAAGTCTATGCCTCTACACCTGATATAAAGGGGAGTCCGAAGAAGTCGTTGGTAGGCATCGATTTTATTTTTCTACCTGAGAACAAAACAGGTGAGGTTGAGATTGCCCTTGATCCTTTCTGGTTGCGGGTGTATGACGAGGAGCGTCAGGAGATGGTGGAGCCGCCCGCCGGCACCCGCTTCGTGTTGGAGGTGGGCTTCAGCAGCGCCGACCCCAACGCAGTGAAACTGGAATGGACCTGGTGATTCCACGCTCACTACCGCGTACCGGGCCGCTGGGGTGGAAAAGAAGTCGCTTTCTTTGAACTATTTTACTCTTCCTCTTTTTCTCCTGCTTTTTTCGCCCCTTCGTAGATGATAAAACAACCCGGGTACAGGAATCCCCACAAGAGAAACACACCGTCTAAGTATGACTTAAACGTATACGGCCCATCATCTCCATACTGCACAATAACACCAAGGCAGAATGACATAAACAGACTGCAAATCATGAAAAAGAGATATTGGTGCTTTTCAAGCCAAGATAAAAAGATATCCTTTTCAGACTCTTTCCTGTTCGCTTTTTCGGCAGCTTTATATGTGACAAAACCGACGGGGTACAGGAATCCCCACATGAAAAAAATGTCGTGGCAGAAATCCTGTACTGAAAAGGCGTCACTGAATAACTGCACAAAAAAATTGACAAAAACAGAACCGCAAAAACTCACAAGCATGAACCAAAGGTATTTGTGCTTGTTGAGCCAGGAAAAGGGAATGGTTTTCATATATTTAAAGGCAAATTTTATTTATCAATACCTGGTTTGATTATTGAGGTGGCAAAAATACATATAATTGATGAGATTTTAATCCTTCACAGCAGAAATGTGAACTGTACATTGAAAAACAACAACAAAAGCAACGAATTATTTTTATCCCTTCACAGCAGAAATGTTAAACCCTCGCATCATTTTTAGAGAGTGCAAGGTTGCAATTTTCTACTTTAACTGAAGATATTTTGCAAAAATCTGTGATGTTGTTAGAAAAAGAATAGCCTCGGAGAGGCTGTAGGCATGAAATGCAAATAACGCCATACAAGCCGTCAGGCGCAATAACACCACACTGCGCTTCGCTTGTGCGGTGTTATTGCGCCTGACGGCGCGTCTCATGCCTTCGGCATGACTTTCAGCATGAGACGTTTCCTTGTTGCACTAATTTCTATAACAATTACAAGTCTGCTACCGTGGAATGGGATTGCGCAACCGACAAAGTTAAAACATCTTAAACCCGTTGAGATCACAGAACTGGGACCCGGCAAAGACAATGCAAGTGGAATGGAGTGTACAACCTCAATGGTCCGGATATCATTATGGCGCGAGGGCGCGCATGGAATCGGAAGATGTTAAGGCAAAGAAAGCATGTTCAAGATGCAGAGTGAATTTTGCTGCTTTTGACTTTCATTTTCTACAGATGTTACTTAAAAAAAGTCGTATTTTTGCCGATTCTTATTTTGGAATACGAATATACTACTTATAAATCATAACAATCTGAAAATCAGTGAAATTATTTGACAAATCGAATTTGAAAGGGGATATTTTCGGCGGGTTGACCGCGGGAATCGTTGCCTTGCCGTTGGCCTTGGCTTTCGGTATCCAGGCGTTTGGTGTGATCAGTGTGGAAGAGGTCGGCAATATCGGCGCGGTCGGTGCCCTGGCCGGTCTGACGGGCGCGATGATGCTCGGCTTTTTCGCCTCGCTGTTCGGCGGCACCCCCTCCCAAATCAGCGGCCCCACCGGCCCGATGACGGTCATCTCGGCAACCCTCATCTCCACCGTCTGGGCCACCAGCCAACCCCACAGCATCGAAACCGTCATCGTGAGCATGGCCCTCGCCGCCATCCTCTGCGGCCTGTTCCAGATTCTGTTCGGCATCCTCAAAATCGGCAAGTACATCCGCTACATCCCCTACCCCGTGCTGTCGGGATTTATGAGCGGTATCGGCATCATCATCATCGTGCAGCAGATCTACCCGCTGCTCGGCATGAAGTCGCCGGTGCTGATTGTGGATATGATCACCCAGCTGCCCGACAAGATCGGCGGCTTGGACGTGACGGCGCTGCTGCTCGGCTTGGGCACTGTCGCCATCATCTATCTTTTCCCACTTATTACCAAGAAGATACCCGCCACACTGGTCGCCCTCATCGTGATGACCGTCGTGGCCGTCCTCATCCATTTCGACCCGAAACTCACCATCGGCGAGATTCCGTCGGGCTTCCCGCTGCCCTTCTTCGTCGGGCACGAAGTCGGCGGCATCGACTGGCTGGCGGTGGCGAAGATGGCCGTGATTCCGGCCCTCACGTTGGCGGGCCTCGGTTCCATCGACACACTGCTCACCTCCGTGGTGGCCGACAACACCACCAAGACGAAACACAATAGCAATCAAGAACTTATCGGGCAAGGTATTGGCAACATCGCCGTCGGACTATTCGGCGGACTTCCGGGTGCCGGTGCCACGATGCGTACGGTGGTCAACATCAACAGCGGCGGGCGTACGCGGCTGTCGGGCATGGTCCACGGCCTCTTCCTGCTGGCCGTGCTGCTCGGTCTCGGCAGCTTGGTGAAGTTCGTCCCCCTCTCCGTCCTCGCCGGCATTTTGATTACGGTGGGTGTTGGAATCATTGATTTCAAAGGACTTAAAGACCTGCTTAAAATCCCGAAGGCCGATGCCGTGGTGCTCCTCACCGTATTGTTCCTCACCGTTTTTGTGGATCTGCTGATTGCCGTCGGCATCGGTATGGTCATCGCCTGCGTGCTGTTCATGAAACGCGCCAGCGACCTCGTGGAGGGCAGCTACCATCTCGACAAAATCTCCACTTTCGACAAGGAAATCCCATGGGAAGATGAAAAGGTGCTGACCGACGAAATCCGCAGCAAGATTTACATCCAGCGTCTGAACGGCCCCATCTTCTTCGGCTCCATCACCAAGTTCCAGGAGGTGATGAACTCCATCCCGGAGGACGCCAAGGTGGTGATTATCCGTATGCGCCTCGTCTCCTTCATGGACCAGTCGGGGCTGTACGCAATGGAAACGGCCATCAAGGACCTGCAGGCGCGCGGCGTGACGGTGCTGATGACCATCATCCAGCCGCAGCCGATGTACATGCTCACCAAGATGAACGTGATTCCCAACGTGGTGCCGCAGGGACACACCTTCGCCACCTTCGAGGATTGCGGACATTTTTTGAGCAAAGAGATTGATAATTTGACCATTAGCAAATAACACAATGAACGACGACCATACGGAACCCATCCAAAAGACGACCCCTGACAACGGGGTGACGTCGGTTATTGCGAAGGCGGTTCCGGCAAAACCCAAAAGGAGCAAGCGTTTCTGGCAGTGGCTGAAAAAAGAGCTGAAGCCCGACTTCACCACTTCAGGCATTGTATCCAGCCTAATCACCATCATCGCCACGGCATTGGTGGTGATGCCCATCTTCATCTTCCTGCACCGTATCATCCCCTTCCCCGGCTGGGCGCTCGGCATTGACCGTATTGTCCTGTTTGTCACATTGTTCCTTTTCTTTTTTGTCATTTTCAAAATAATAAAGAAATTCGTCTGGGTGATTCTCGGACTGATGTTCACGGGGCTGTTTGTAGGTACGATGACCGACCACTATGGCTTCGAGGACGTTTACTGGGACTACCGCGGCTTTGTCTCCAATTTGGGAAACAATGCGAAGTCGCTGAAGGACTTTGAGTCGTCGGTGACGTTTCCGAGGCGGCAGACCATCATCAATGCGGTGGAGTTCACCAACAAGGACGTGCGGGCGTTTTCCCACGCGGCCGTTAAGAAGAACTTCGTCAAATACCAGGAGGGGCAGAACAAGCTGTACATCCAGTGCATTGCGGTTTGGAAGGCCATCAACGACCAGTGGGTCTATATCAAGGATCCCACTGACCGTGAGTATATTGCGAAGGCCAGCGAGTCGGTGGTGCTGCTGTCGGGCGACTGCGACGACTACAGTGTGCTGATGGCGGCATGCCTCAAGTCCATCGGCGGCACGGTGCGGCTGGTGCGGACCCCCACCCACATCTATCCGGAGCTCCGCTTTGAGTCGAAAGCCGACTTGGACAACGTCATCTACCTCGTCCGCAACAAGCTGTTCCGTAAGAAAGCCCGCAACCAGACCATCCACTTCCACACCGACAACAACGGCGTGCTCTGGCTCAACATGGATTACACGGCACCCTACCCGGGCGGCAAGTTCCTGTCGGACGAAACCATCGCCGTGCTGGAGCTGTAACGGGAGAGAAGAAATTTTGTCCTAGACTAGATATTTGTCGAAAAATAGTACCTTTGCACCCGACTTCAACAGCTATGCTACAATCCGTAATAAAACGCACAAAAGACTTTATTTCGTCCATATCCAAGACGGAGAGAAAGCGTTATGGGCAGTTTTTCACATCTGAAAAAACAGCCCAGTACATGGCTCAAATGTTTAAATTTGACTTATCAAAACCCGAAATATCACTTTTGGATACGGGAGCCGGTACAGGCATATTGTCAGCGGCAGTTGTTTGGCATCTTTCGCAGCTTGGATATCAAGGCAAGATCATACTTGGGTGTTATGAAAATGATCCACAAGTCATTCCAGTCCTAATTGAAAATTTGAACTATTTGCAAAAGCACGCAAATCTCACATATAAAGTTTACACTGAAAATTATATCACATCACAGCCTTTTGGCGATGTACTCAGTTTATTTGACGAACCTACAAAATACAAATACAATTACATTATAGGCAATCCCCCTTATATGAAAGTGCCTAAAGATGCACCGGAAGCGTTACACATGAATCAAGTATGCTATGGTGCCCCCAATCTTTACTTCCTCTTTTGGGCAATGTCGATAGACAATCTCGAAGAGGATGGCGAACTGGTCTATATTGTGCCTCGTTCGTGGACTTCCGGAGCCTATTTTGAGCATTTTCGTCAGTATCTTTTCAAAAATGCCACCCTTCAGGCGGTGCATCTCTTTGTGAGCCGCGATAAAGTTTTCAGCGACGAATCGGTTCTGCAAGAAACGATGATTGTTAAAATCAAAAAGACTGACCGAAAGCCAAAAACAATTGATATCTCTTCATGCTCAACAGCTGTTTTCAATGACTTGACCTGTTTTCAGGTTCCCTATGGTACCGTTGTTGCACATAATCAATATGTATTCCTGCCCACGAACGAAGAAGAGGCAGCCATTTTAGCACGTATAAATGGGTTCCCCGACACCTTGAAATCTTTACAAATTCCCATGCATACTGGTTTGGTAGTGGATTTTCGGGAACGTGAAGCGCTTAAAGACGATGATGAACCTGAAACATATCCATTGTTTTATTCATCCCATATCAGCAAGGATGGACAAATTGTATGGCCTGTGGGCAAAGCAGGGGAATATATCCAGACAGACCGTTCGGGGTTATTGCAAGCCAATTCCAATTATGTTTTCGTAAAACGCTTTACATCCAAGGAGGAACCCCGCCGCTTACAATGTGGCTTATATCTTTCCAATCGTTATCCAAAGTACAAATACATCAGTACACAAAATAAGATCAACTTCATTGAATGCCCGTCATTGGACCTATTGTATGGTGTTTATGCCTTGCTTAACTCTACGATTTATGACCAATACTATCGTATTTTGAATGGTTCTACACAGGTTAATTCCACCGAAGTAAATGCAATGCCGATTCCCTCTGCAAGTACCATCAGCAAGATTGGAGCAGAATTGACAGGTCAACCTCTTACCACTGCATATTGTGACAAAATAGTTGAAAAATGGATATAAAAATTTCCATCATCAAATCTGTATTGGCGCAAATCGGTATGCCAAAGGCACAGCAAGCTGACCTTTGTGCCCTTACTATTTTAAGCATGGCCAACATTAAACCAAAGGGGCGGTGGAGTAGTGCGCAAGCTAATTGGATTCGCATTCACGATATTATCGCTTTTTCCAATTCAAATTACGGAACCACTTACGCTGAAAATTCTCGCGAAACGTTCCGCAAGCAAGCCTTACACCATTTTCGCACAGCAGCCATTGTAGAAGATAACGGCAAGGCCACGAATAGTCCTAATTATCGCTATCGGCTAACTGCAGAGTTCTTGGCAGTTATTCGTGACATTAAGCCCAAAGATATAACAAAAAGTACTGCTTTACAAAGTTTTTGTGAACGGCACACCAGTCTTACAGAACTTTATGCTTCCAAAAAGCAAATGCAGAAAATGCCTGTAAACATCAATGGGATTCCTTTTTCCTTGAGTGCGGGCAAGCACAATCAACTGCAAAAGGCTATTATTGAAGAGTTTGCTCCTCGCTTTGCGCCACATTCACAATGTCTTTATTTAGGAGATACAACAGAAAAAGACCTTGTGAAAAATACGGATCTATTGAACAAGTTGGGATTTACAATCACCTTACACGATAAAATGCCCGATGTCGTTTTGTATAGGGAAGATAATAATTGGCTTTATTTTATAGAAGCTGTTACCTCCGTGGGACCGATGTCGCCTGCACGTATAAAAGAAATTCAAGAACTCACAAAAGATGTTGTTGCAGGTAAGATATTTGTTACTGCTTTTCTTGATTTTGACACCTACAAAAGATTCTCTAAATCACTTGCGTGGGAAACCGAAGTGTGGATTGCAGACCTACCCGACCACATGATCCATCTCAATGGTGACAAATTCCTCGGTCCACGATAAAGAGTCCTCCTACAAAGATAAAACCACCATGGACGAAAATCAGGCAAACGAATACCCGAACTACGTCAGGACCATCCGGAGAAGCAAGCGCAAGCATTCGATTGTGGCCAGTTTTTACATCCGCTTTCTATGGATTATCGCCATTGGTTTTGGGGGTATAGGGGGAATTTCCATTATTTGTGGAATTATTGATGAGGGACTTCCAAACTTTTTCAGTTACTGGAATTGGTTAAGATTTTTTTGGTTGATATTCTTGATAAGTGTTCTGCTGTCCGCCTGGTACTCCATCCTAAACAAAGGAAGTTTGGTGGATACCATAAAAATTGATTATAACAAACAGGAAATCAGAATTCTATATTATTCATTATTCAACCGAAAACGCCAAGTGACCCTTCCCTTTGAAGGAATGAAGTGGAATGTCTTGCCAGGGGGATACAGCACTAATCGCATTCGTATTTTTCCAAAAGAAGGAAAGAGAATTGTTGTCTGCGAAGGCACGTTAGGCTGGACTTATGAAGACTATAACCAATTACGCTCCGCCCTTTCAAAAATCACCGAAGAAGGGCACTGGACCGAAACCATTTTAAAATAACAATCACACATAACTTTTTACCTCTTACCTGATACCTTTTACCTTTTACAAAAATCGCAACTATGAAGATACTATTCGTCTGTTTGGGAAACATCTGCCGCAGTCCGATGGCGGAATTTGTCATGAAAAAAATGGTGGCGGACGCCGGGCTGTCGGAACAGTTTGAAATCGCCTCCGCCGCGACCTCCACGTGGGAGATTGGCAACCCCGTCTATCCGCCGGCGCGACGGAAGCTGGCGGAACACGGCATCGGCTGCAAGGGCAAGACCGCCCGCCAGATGACCCGCGGCGATTACGACTACTACGACCTCATCATCGGGATGGAGCAGAAGAACCTGCGCGACATACTCGCCATCACCGGCGAGGACCGGCTGGGCAAAGTCGCCCTGATGATGGACTTCACCGACACGCCGCACGACATTGCCGACCCGTGGTACACCGGCGACTTCGACGCCACCTGGAACGACGTTTCCAAAGGTTGCGCCGCCCTCATCGCCAAATACGGACAGACCAAAACGGAGAACCAATAAAAACCAGCTGTTTTTTAGTATTTTTTTGCAATAAAAGGGGTATAAAATGCATCTTTCTCATTGAAAAAGTTGTATTTTTGCCCCCTTGTTTTTTTATATTGAGAATAATCTAATATTGCAAAATATGATACGAAAACTTTTCATTTTTATCACATTGACAATCAGTGTGATATTTGTTTCTGCGCAAACTTTTTCCCAGCAACGCGAAGGAAACCGTCCCTACACGGTTTCGTACACGCAGCCGCAACCGGGCGTTCACCAAATCACTTTTGAAATCCTGAACGTTTCCGTGGATGACGTCACCCTTGGTGGAACGACCTACAGCCGTATTCACCTCGGCAACGTGCCCGTCATCGAGAAGAAGGGTTGGGCCGAACTCCCGTTCGTCAGCGCCAGCATCCAGCTGCCCAACAACCGCGACGTGGAGATGGAGGTTTCTTCACCCAACGCCGTCAGCATCCAGTTACAGAATCCGATGGTTCCGTCAAGAGGTGTCATCTACCGTAACCAGGATCCCAACAGCATCCCATACGAAATTGCGCCGGAGTCCCGAACCTCCGAGCTCTATCCCGCCGACATCGCCACGATGGAGTCCCCGTTCATCGTCCGCGACGTGCGCGGCACCACCGTCCGCGTGTTGCCCTTCCGCTACAACGGCGCGACCCAAACCCTTGAGTACTACCGCACCATCACGGTGACACTCCGCGAGACCAACCATCCAGCCACCAACCCGCTCACCCGCACCGACCTCCGCACCAACCGCGAAGCCGTCGGCATGTACCGGAGCCTCTTCCTCAACTACGAACCCACCCGTCAAGACCTTGCCCAAGGCGAGAAAGGCGACATCCTCGTCCTTACCCCCTCTGCCTATGAGGGAGCCGCCGACCTCTACATCCAGTGGAAGAAGGAGATGGGCTACAACGTAACCAAGCAGGTGGTGAACAGCGGTGCCAACGTCGCCACTACGATTCAAAACGAATACAACAGCAATGGCAACCTGATGTATGTGCAGCTGTTCGGCGACTGGGCCGACATCAAGTCCAACACCATCACCGTTGACTACGCATCTGCCCCCACAGATCCGCGTATGGGCTGTGTAGCAGGCAACGACAACTATCCCGACATCGCCATCGGCCGTTTCTCCTGCTCCACCAATGCACAGGCCCTCGTGCAGGTGAACAAGGCCATCAACTATGAGAAGAACCCGAACATGGAAGCCGGATGGCGTGAAACCTTCATCGGCATCGGTTCCAACGAGGGAAGCGGACAAGGGGATGACAATGAAATTGACTACGTTCATGTCCAGCGTATCTTCAGTGAGAGATTGCAGCCATTCACTTACATTACAGAAAGGGCGAATTATCACATAAACAGTTCACCCAGTGCCAGCACCCTTGCCGGTCACGTCAATGCCGGTGCCTCCACCATTGCCTATTGCGGCCATGGTGCCGAGACGCAGTTTGTGACCACCGGCTTCAACAACAACAACGTGAATGCCACCACCAATGGCGACAAGCTGCCTTTCATCGTGTCGGTGGCCTGTGTAAACGGCGAATTCACCCAAAGTGGCGACTGCTTCGCTGAGGCGTGGCTGAAAAAGGAGAACGGCGGTGCCGTCGTGACCCTGATGTCCACCATCAACCAGCCGTGGACGCCCCCGCAGCGCGGACAGGACTACTTCTACGACATCCTCGTCGGCGGCTTCGACTACAACCAGTACAGCGGACAGAACGGCATCAACACCAACGAGCAGCGCACCCACTGGGGTTCCATCGTGGTCAATGCTTTCACCCTCGCCCTTTCCGAGAGTTCCCAGTCCGATGATTTGGAGACATTCCGCACCTGGACTACCTTCGGTGACGCTTCGTTGCAGCTCCGCACCAAGCAGCCCGACGTCCTCGCACTGTCGAGCCGCAACCTGATGTCGGGCGTTCCGTTCACCACGACGGTAACGGTCAACAACGAGCCCGTGGCCGACGCCCTCGTCTGCATCTCACAGAATGACAACTACTACAGTGCCTATACCGATGCCAACGGCTCCGTCAGCATCCCGCAGGATTTCTCCGTGGGTGATGTCCTGTTAGTTGTCACGGCCTTCAATACCACCACCATTTACGAAACCATCAACTGCACCGCCAGCGATGTCCCGTACCTGACCCTCACCGACTACACACCGGAAATCGTCAGCGCCGGCGAGACACCATTCCTCTCGCTCTCGATGAGCAACCTCGGCGGTATTGCCACCGACGACTATGCCACCGTGACACTCACCTGCAACGATCCGCTGCTCTCCGTCACCGACGGAACGGGCTACGCCGAACCGATGGCCGCCCTTACCGGCACCTGCACGATGACCAACGAGTTCCAAGTCTCCATCGACGAGAGTACCGAAACCGGCCACATCTTCACATTGAACTGGACCGCCGCCTTTGAAAACTACAGCTGGGACGGCACCATCACCCTCACCGCCATCGGCAGCAACTGTGTGGCTCCTGAAGGACTTGCCGTCACCGACAACGGAAACAATGCCGTCCTGACATGGAACGACGAATCCACAGAGGAGCAGATTTCCCTCACCGATGACGTGGAAGGCCACACCTACGGCACCATCAACTCACCCGGAGCCATAGGCTGGACCTACATCGACGGCGACGGCGCCAACACCGGCTCGTTCCAAAACATCGAATACACCAACGAAGGTTCGCCGATGGCCTATATTGTTCTTGACCAGTCGCAAATGAGCGGAAACGCGAACACCGTCCAGGGCCACTCCGGCAATAAGTTCTTCGGCAGCGCCTACGCCAAAAGCAGCGGCTGGGGCGGAAGCACCGTCCAGAACGACGACTGGATGATCAGTCCGGAACTGAACTTCACCGAACCGTTCACTTTCTCCTTCTGGGCCCGTTCCTATTCAAGCAGCTATTCTTCCGAACAGTTCTATGCCGCCTACTCCACCACAGGAACCGCAGCCAGCGACTTCACCAATTTGAACAGCAGCGCCACAACAACCACCGTGACCTGGACGGAATACACCTACACCGTGCCGGCCAACGCCAAATATGTGGCCATCCACTGCGTTTCCAACGACCAATATATCTTCTGCGTGGATGACATCACCATTTCCGGAAGAGTCATCAACGGACCTTCCTGCAACATTTACCGCAACGGCGAACTCATTGCCGAGCATGTGGCGGGCGGCACCTTCACCGACAGCAACCTGCCGGAGGGAACCTACTGCTACACCCTCACCCGCGACTGCGGAAGCGGCTTTGAATCATCCATGTCCGAATCGGTCTGCGTCACCATCGGCAATCCTGTGTCCGAACCTTGCGACGCGCCCACCGGCCTGACCGCCGCCACTTCCAGCAGCCAGATCGGACTTTCATGGAACGCGGTTGAAAACGCCATCGCATACAAGGTGTATCGCAACGGTAACGTCATCGCCACCACCCAGACCAACTCCTACACCGATGCCAATGTGACCGACGGCACCACCTATGCCTACGCCGTGAAGACGGTGTGCACCGGAGGCGAGTCGGGACTTTCCAACACGGTGAACGGGATGACGGGCATCAACAGCTACGACGGCAGCGAAATCCGCATCTACCCGAATCCTGCCCATAACGTGCTGAACATCGAAGGCGACAACCTGAAGGAGGCCTCCCTCTACTCCGCCATCGGAACGCTGGTACAAAAAACCGAAGTGAACGGAAAAACCGTCACCCTCAACGTCAGCAACCTCACCAAGGGCATCTACTTCGTGAGAATCATGACCAACGAAGGAAACATCAGCACCCGCAAAGTGGTGGTTGAATAAACATCCCTTTGAAAACCATAAAGACGGGACGATGCGAATTGCCCCGTCTTTTTTTGCAGAAAATGAAATAAGATACGGAATATCACGTTATTAGAAATTATGGATACCATTCGACAACAAAAAACATCCGCCCTTATCAAACGGGAACTGGCGGAAATATTCCTGAACGACGGACCCTACGTTTACGACTGCATGATTACCGTCACCAAAACCACGGTGACGAAAGACCTGTCGATTGCACGGTCGTACCTCAGCATTTTCAATGCCGAGGACAGCGAAGAGGTCATCAAGGCGGTGCGGGCCAACACCAAGGACATCCGTTTCCGACTCGGGCAGAAGATACGCCAGCAGGTGCGGGTGATTCCGCAGCTGGAGTTCTTCATCGACGACTCTTTGGACTACATTGAAAACATTGAGAAACTTCTGAAACAATAATCTTTTGAAAAACAGACGTTTCAGAACGGCTCTTTTTGTGGCTTGGCGCCATCTTTTCTCCAAAAAGAAGCACAGCCTTGTCAATATCATCTCCATCATTTCCGCCGTCGGTGTTTTGTCTGGCACTGCCGCCCTCATCATCGTGCTGTCGGTCTTCAATGGGATGGAGGAGCTCGTGGTGGACTCCTTCAACTCCTTCAATTCCGACCTGAAAATCACCCTCCGCGAGGGAAAGTCGTTTGAAACCGACTCCTTCCCCATCGCACGGCTGAGGTCGATAGACGGGGTAAATGCGGTGGAAGAAATCGTTTCCGACCTGACGCTCATTGAGTATGACGGAAAGCAGCACCTCATCGAGCTGAAGGGCGTGGGTCCGGAATACGCCCGCAACAGCGGCTTTGACGAGCTGTTGATTGACGGCGATTTCGACCTCCAGCACGACGGCTGCGAGTTCGGGGTGATGGGTGCCATCGCCGCCGGCACGCTCCAAGTGAACCTGTCGGGGGCGGAACTGTACAAAGTGTTTTACCCCAAACGGTTGCGGAAGAACCTCGGCAATCCCGCCGATGCCTTCAACACCCGCTACCTCACCCCCTGCGGCGTGTTCAGCTCCTTCACCGAGTACGACGACAAGTACCTCATCTGCTCCATTGATTTTGTGCGGAACCTCATGAGTTACGAAAACGAAGTCACCTCAGTCGAGCTTTTTATTTCCGATGAAAAAAACCTTCCATCCATCCAAAAGAAGGTGGCTGAAATCGTTGGCGACAATTACCTGGTGCAAAACCGTTTTCAGCAAGAAGAATTGCTTTTTAAAACGATGAAGACTGAAAAGATGATGATTTTTGCCATCCTCTCCTTCGTACTGCTCATCGCTGTCTTCAACATCATCGGCACCCTTTCAATGATCATTATTGAAAAGAAAGAGGACATTGCCGTGCTCAACTACCTCGGGGCCGACAGCTCGCTCATCCGGCAGGTTTTCATAACCGAAGGGATGATCATCTCCTTCATCGGCGGCGTGGCGGGAATGGTTTTAGGCTGGCTCGTCTGCTTCCTGCAACAAACCTTCCACCTCATCAGCTTTGGCAACGGCGAAGCCAACTACATCGTTGACTATTATCCTGTTAAAATGAATCCCACGGACTTCCTCATCGTCTTTGTCACGATATTTCTGATCAGTGTCATCGTCTCTCTCATTCCGAGCCGAAGAAGCTTAGTAAACTGAGAATTGAAAATTGAAAACTGGAAATTGAAAACCGACCTCCTACCTTCTACTTGATAAACCTGATAAACTTGAGAACTTGATAAACCTGATAAACTTGATAAACCTGATAAACTTGAAAACTTGATAAACCTGAAAAACTTGATAAACCTGAAAAACTTTCCAAATATTCCCCCTTATATGAAACGATTCCTCCTTATTATCGCCATGGTATTGCAGGTGTTTTCGCTGCCGCTGGTGGCCCAGATTCCTGTGGGGACGTTCCGCGACCACCTCTCCTTTTACGGATGCAAGTCGGTGGCTGTGACCCCCGACTATATCTATGCCGCCTGCCAGTCAGGGCTGATGTATATTGACAAAAACGACAAAGGAACCGGCACATTTTCAAAAGTGGACGGGCTTTCGGGCACGGCTGTCACCCGCATCCACTATGACTCTGTTTCCAAATACCTTACCATAGCCTACGATGACGGCAATCTTGACTTTATCCGCGATGACCGCATCTATAATCTGCGTGACATCAAAGACAAGTCCATCACCAGTTCCAAAAAAGTAAACGGCTTTCTTTCCCACAACGGGCTTCTCTATATTGCCTATCCTTTCGGCATCGTGTCGGTAGATATGGCAACATTGTTGATCCGCGACACATGGTACACCCGACTGGGCAATACGCACATCAAGGTCAACAGTATGCAAGCAATTAATAATGAATTTGTTATAAATACAGACGCGGGCATTTACATTACACCCGTCACCAATCCAGCCATCGCCGACTTCAACACATGGCAGAAGGTGGAAGCAATGGGCGACGGGGCTTTCACCACCTCCTGCCTCTTCAACGGACGCGTCTATGTGGTGAAAGGTGGAGAAACCGGCGACACGCTCTATTATAGGGATGGAAGCGGATGGCACCTTTCTGACATACAAGAGGATGACATCCGGGCTATCACCGCGAACGACAGTGCTCTCGTAATATGCGGCTGGACCTTCGTCAAAAAATTTGACACGGAGGAAAACCAGATTTGCGAAACCTGGTGGGAAGGCACCTACCAATGGCCTAACGGCTGCGACGTCTGTCTGGACGGCAATACGGTATGGGTGGCCGACAACAACAACGGACTGCATAAGATCCTATGCGAGTGGTGGACCATAGAGCTGATACCAGGCGCAGGACCCTTTGCCACTTCCGCGTATGCCATGGACTATGCCGAAGGTGTACTGGCGATGGTGCCGGGTATGGTGAACGAGGTTTGGGGCAACGTTTGGATTGCCCCTAATTTCAGCTATTTTACAAATGAAAAATGGCACAACATTTACCAAATAGACAACCCCTCACTGGACAATGTCTACGACTTGACCGCTGTAGCAATCAACCCGAGCAACACTTCCGAATTCTTTGTCGGGACATACGGCGGAGGACTGCGGAAATATGACCGCAACCGAATCACCGCCGTTTACGACCGAAGCAACAGTCCTATCCACTCTGGCAGCGCAGAAGAAGGCCGTATTGGCGGTCTGGCCTTCGACGCCAACAACAACCTGTGGGTGTCATGCGGCTTTTCCAATATACCCATCGCCGTACTTCAACCCAACGGCAACTGGCAGGCAATCACCCTTTCATCGTATGCAAACAGCAACGTAGCTGTCAGCCAGATCATGGTGGACTCCCGCAACTACAAATGGATCGTTTTGCCCAGAGCCAACAAACTCCTCGTTTACGATGACAACAAGACCATCGGCAATACCAATGACGACCGCATCACAAGCGTGAACATGAATGCAATGGCCAACATTGAAACCTCCGGCATCAATTGCGTGGTGGAGGACAAAAGCGGCGAAATATGGATCGGTTGCAACCTCGGTATCAAGGTCGTCTATAACCCTTCATCCGTTTTCAAAAGCACCCTTTACGCACAAAACATTCTGATAAAACAGATCAACTATGTCCAAAACCTGTTTGAGTTTGAGGAAGTCACCTGCATCACCGTGGACGATGCCAACCGCAAGTGGGTGGGTACCGCCAAGTCGGGTGTGTTCCTGATTTCCGAAAACGGTGATAAACAGCTTCTCCATTTCACCGAAGAGAACTCGCCGCTCCTGTCCAACAAGATCTACAACATCACCATCAACCGGACAACGGGCGAGGTGTTTTTCGCCACCTCCAGGGGCCTTATCTCCTATATGGGCACAGCCACCGCAGGGAGTGAGGACTACAGCGAGGTGACGGTTTTCCCGAATCCGGTGAGGGAAACCTACCACGGGGTCATCACCGTGCGGGGACTGATGGACCACTCGTTCTGCAAGATTGCCGACGCAGCGGGAAACCTCGTGTGGCAGGGCTATGCCAACGGCGGCGAACTGACGTGGGACGGCAAGGATTTTTACGGAAAACGCCCCGCCACCGGCGTCTATTTCGTCTTCGCTTCCGACAGCACGGGGAAGAAACGGAACGTGGCGAAAATCCTGTTCATCAAATGATATTTGTAGAGGCGTTTCATGAAACGTCTCTACCGGCACAATTTTCTATTCCCCCGGTTGCCCCATTCCGCCGCCGCCTTGACTGGCTTTGCTCTCCAATTCCATCTTTCCGAAACGGAAGGTGATGCCCGCGCTGATGGTGCGGCTGACGGACTTCGAGGTCGTATTGTACTGGTAGTAGGGGTTCGTGCTCGTGCTCTTGTTGGCGTTCCAGTTGAAGATGTCGTTCACGTTCAGATGTACCGAAATCTTGCGGTTGAGGAAGTCGGCGCGCAACCCGCAGTTGATGCCGTAGCGCGGCTTTGTGACGGAGAACAAACTCACACTCTTGGAACTGTAGTAGGCGGAGGCGTGGACTTCCAGCACCTTCCACAGTTTGGCCCAGAAATTGAGGCGGAAGCTGTAACCGAGGTTGTCGATTTTGGTCGGTTCGGTGCCGTTGCGGAAGTTGAACTCCGACTTGGCGTAATAGACATTGCCGTAAAAACGGATGTTCATGAACGCCTTGAGGCGGTAGGTGACATTCAGTTCCGCACCCGTGTTCAGCGACTTGCCGGCGTTCACCGGTTGCGAGAAGGTGACGATACGTCCGAAGACATCGCTGTAGGCCACATCACTCAGTGAGCTTATCTCATTGTTGGAATGTTTGAAATAGGCACTGAGTCCCACTGAACCAAACTTTTGGAAGAACTTGGTCCAGCCCGCCTCCACCGAATGGGTGAACGTTTGTTTCAGTTCGGGATTGCCCATGCTGTACGAGTCCTCGCTATAGCCGATAAAGGTGGAGAGCTGCGACGCCCCGGGATTCCGCACCCGCCGCGTGTAGCTCAGCTTGAAGTTGTGCATCGACTCGGTGCGGTAGCTCAGGTGCAAAGAGGGGTACAAGCTCCAATAGCCCTTTTTCACATTGTCGTCGGGCGAGTTGAGGATGCGGTAGTCAAAGAAGTCGTATTCGCTGCGGAGGCCGCCTTTCAAGGTGAATTTGCCGAACTTGTGCTGGAGGGTGGCATAGGCACTGAAACCGTAACTGCGATTTTCGGCATCTTTCAACCGCAACGAATCGGTCATAAAATAGCTGAGCGTGCCGGCTAGCAGTGTATCCTCACGGCTGAGGCTGGGCGAATAGCTGTAGTCGCCGCTGACACCTACCGATATTTCGCCATCCTTGTGGTATGGATAGGTGTAATCTACACTGCCGTAGCCGCTGTAACTTTGGCTGGTTCCTCCTGTTTTCTTGTTCCGGTTCAGGTTGGTTTTGTCGTCGTACTCCCGTATAAAGTGGCCCTTGTTATCGGAAATATACAGGTTTCCGCCGATGTCGGCACTTATTTGGTGACCCTCTTTTTTGAATTTATGTTCGTAATAGAGGCCGCCGTAGCCACCTCCGCCCAAACCCCGGCTCGCCTCATCCGTTTCGTAGGAGTAAACGTCGGGATTATAGATGAACTCCGAACGCAAGTTGTAGCTCTTGTTGGTTGATTTTCCCCACGAGGGGTAGCCGCCCGCCCAGAAACTTATGCTGTTCAGGGTATCGAACTCATAATCGCCGTTGAAATAGCAACCGCCCCATACGGAATAGTTGCGCCACAATCCGATCCCCCACGCCGCCGAGGAGGTGTCCATCTGCTCGTTGAAACGGACGGCTCTTGCCAGCGAGCTTGTTTTTTGGTACGAAAGGTGGGAGTAGATGTAGAAGTTGAGCGACAGCTTGTCGTTGCTCCATACGTACGAGAGCCACGGCCCTCCATCGGGTTTTGAGGAGGCATTGATGCCGAAACTGACAAACTGGTTTTTCGATATTTTCGAGGTTGTGACGATGTTGATGATTCCGCCGGTTCCTTTGGCGCTATACCGTGCCGACGGGTTGGTGATCACCTCAATCCGTTCCAGTGAATTGGCGGGCAGCTGCTGGATGAAGGTCTTGAGACTCTCTTCGTTGAGGTGCGACGGTTTGTCGTTAATCCAGATTTCCACGGAGGAGACGCCGCGGAGGGTGATGTTGCCTTCCACGTCCACCTCCACGCCCGGTGCATTCTGGAGGGCGTCGGAGGCGGTGCCCGTCTGCACCGACGGGTCTTCCGACACGTTGTAGAGCGTTTTCTCGCCGTCCATCATATAGACGGGCTTGGTAGCGGTCACCGAAACGCCCTCAAGTGCGGCGCTCATCTTCTTCATCCCGATGGTGCCGAGGTCCACGGTGGCCGTCCCTGCCGGCACGGTGACGGGACGGGTCAGCATGTCGTAACCCACGAGCGAGGCCTTCAGCAGGTAGCTGCCGGACGGAACATCCGTGATGGTGAAGCTGCCGTCGGCTTCGGTGAAGGCCGCGCCTATCACCCGCATGTTGGTGTCAGGGGTGACAATGCCCACACTGACGTAAAATAACTTGTCTTTGTTCAAACTGTCCACAAGCGTTCCCTTGACGGTGGACTGCGCCATCAACGCACTGGAAATCAGTGTGAAAATTAAAAGGAAAGATAAACGTAACTGTTCCATGATTAAATAACGGGCAAAATGCGGGGATATTGTTTTTCAGTGTGTTTCGCGTTCTTGCAGCAGCCAGTCAATGACATTTATTTTCTGTATGCCGTCAATATTTGTATTGTCATAATCAAGTGTCAGCAGATATTTGGGAAATGAGTTTCGGATACTTTTTAATGACGAAAGTTCGCGTTTTAGTGTTTTTTCGTCATTAGCTGTAAATGCCACTTGGTAATATTCGGTGAGGTTATTGGCTTTCTGCACTATAAAGTCAACCTCTCCGTTTTGTGACCGGCCAACAAAAACCTCGCCCCCACGACGTAGAAGTTCAAAATAGACCACGTTTTCCAGTTTGTGTTCCAAATCGGTGGTGGGATTGTTAGTTTGCAGAATATTTTTCAATCCAAGATCAACCACGTAATATTTGTAGTTGCTCTCTAACAGGCGCTTGCCTTTGATGTTATAAAGTTTCACAGGATAAACGAGATAGGACTCTGTAAAAAAGCGAAGATATTTTAGTACGGTGTTGTGAGACAACTTTTCTGTTGAAATCTTTCGGAGATTTTCAGTGATATTATTGGGGGAAACAATGCTTCCTACACTGTCGAATAGAAAGTTGACAATTTTTTGTAAGGTATCGAATTTCCGGAGATGATGTCTCTGAACAATGTCTTTTACAACAACTGTATCGTAGAGTGACTTAAGGTATGTATTCACCATATCGGGAGCTGTGTTTTGCAGATTGGTTGCCTGCGGAAAACAGGAATTGTTCATATATTGCCGGAAAAGCTTGTCCGTATTGTGTGATGAAGGAAAAGCAGAAACGTATTCGGCAAAGGAGAAGGGAAGTAGATGTATAGCAACGTAACGACCGGAGAGCAATGTTCCCAATTCGCTGGAGAGGAGATATGCATTTGAACCTGTGATATATAAATCAATATTTGGTTTGACAAATAAAGCATCCACCAGTTTCTCAAAATGGGTTACGGCCTGCACTTCGTCAAGAAATACATAACATGGGGCATTTTGGGGGAGCAATTGTAAGATATGGTCAAAAACGGCTTTCCAGTCGGCAAAATTAGAATTTCCCCGTTCTTCAAAGTTAAGGGAGACGATCCTTTCAGGTGTCACCCCTTCGGTGAGAAGATAATTTTGGAATTGGGTCATCAATGTGGATTTGCCGCATCGGCGTATCCCCGTTATTACTTTTATCAAGTGAGTGTCTCTCAGCAGAATCAAATTCCTTAGATAAGTTTTTCTTTCCACCATATTTCTAAATTTTTGCAAAAATACAACAAATAATGACGAGATTTTGTGTTTTTGTGAAATTTCGTCATTATTTTTTTTCAGAACTCCTCAAAATTCGTCCCCACCAAGTCAATCTCCAACCGCGAGCCGTCGATGTTGGCGTTGTCCATTTTCACAAAACCGTAGGTGTCGTTATAGTATGCGGTGAGGCAAGTGGTTCCGATGCGGCTTTTGGCCACTGCCTCCACCTTCACGCACGAAAGAGTGCCCATCGGCGTAACGACTTCGCAATCCGTGTCGGTGATCTTGTATCTGTACTTGTTGACGATGACGCTCATCCAAGTCTTCCAACGCTCGTCGCCCCATTGACTGCCGATGGAGAGCCGCCATCTCCAAGTTTTACTTTTTTTGACAGGGTATTGGATATACGGAAATGGATTGAGTTCGAGGATGCGGAACAGGCAAGATCTGTTAGGATGCATCCACAAATTCCGTTCGTTTTCCACA
>JAEEGL012505548.1_pt1 | contig 115073 bp, 118 predicted proteins | sample 9134231 | NCBI WGS metagenome assembly JAEEGL01 (sample SAMN16246548, study PRJNA631951) | gut metagenome | biome: gut microbiome; feature: rumen; material: fiber-attached | host: Bos | place: Iran: Karaj | collected 2018-10
CAGGTAGAGCATTTGACTTTTAATCAAAGGGTCATGAGTTCGAATCTCATACGGGACACCATCTAAAAAATAAAAAGGAATCATTGATTCCTTTTTTTATTATACATAAGTAACTATATCATTAATATCTTTTCTAATACTATGCATAGGACTTTCTTTATACGTAACTGTCCTATAACCAAGAGGAATTAAACAAACTGGTTTTACTCCCTCTTCTAAATTAAATTCCTTTACTAACTTTTCCTTATCAAACATTTCTATCCAAATATTATCAACACCAAGATTAGTAGCTTCTAACATCATATGTGTCGCAACTATACAAGCATCAATTACATAAGTAGAACTATTCTCTTTAGAAAAAGCTATCTTTTCATCTCCACAGACAACTAAACAAACAGGAGCATTATATCTACAAGGACTAACAGCATCTATCTTAGCTAATCCCTCTTCAGATTTAACAACTAATATTTTTTGCGGTTGTAAATTCTTAGCCGTTGGCGCTAAATTACCAGCCATTAATATCTTATCTATAAGTTCATCACTTACCTTATCAACCTTAAAATCCCTAACAGCACATCTATCTTTAATAACTTTATCAAATTCCATAATTACCTCCTATTCAAAATTATTAAATATTTCTTCTTCACTTATTATATCAACAATATCGTCTATAATTATCTTTTTATTATCATCTAATATAATTAATCCCAAATATTCATCTATTTTTTTTACTCTACCACTAGTACTAATATACTTTCCTCCCTCCTTTAAATTATCTTTAACAAAGTATCTAAAAGTAATATTTGGTTTATTCTTTATATTATCTCTAATAATTTGTAATTTCCAATTTAAATTATTCATAACATCATCATCTATATCTATTTTATCATACGTAAACCTAGCCTCTTCCTTAACACTATCTCCATAACCAGTTAATGCTGCAAAAGGAGCAAATTGCCCTGCTCTAGAATATGTACTCATTCGAGGATGTTTTAATTCAAAAGGATACTTAGTATTTATAATATCATCATAATTATTCATGCCTTATGTCCCCCAATCTGATTATTTCTATCAATAGTAGTTCCCCCTTCTTTTAAATTCATTCCCTTAAGTATAGCATTCTTTCCAAACTTTTTCTTAATATCGATCATTGTTCTTTGAATCTTTTTCTCATCTTTTAATAATTCCTTTTCCCTATTTCTCTTATTAACAGACTCCTGATAATTATCAAACAAATTAATTTGTTCATAATTTACTTCTTTTAAAGCTTTTTTCTCGGAAACAACATTATTAAATATTACATAAATTCTTCTTATTAATAACTTCCTATTAATAATTCTATCAAACAAATCAAGAACTTCTTTTACTAATATTTTTGTAGACGAAGTTTTTTCTTTTAAACTACTAGTTCCATGAGCATGCTTAGGTACCATTCTTCCATAATAATCAACCGTAATTTCTCCATCATATTCTCCACTTATACTAGGATTACTCAAATTATCAACATCATAACCAATAGTTAAAACTACTTGATTAGTAACTAACTTTCTCTCTACTAAATCCAACACTAACAATTCTGTCATTTCCCTAACAATAAGTTTAGCCTTCTCATAATTATAAGGAACATGTAATACCTGTCCTGAACTCATACTATTAGTGCTTGGTTTATATTCCCTAATATCTTTTAAAGTACAAGGTTCGTATCCCCAAGCATGATCTATTAATAATTCAGCATTTACACCAAATAATTTATATAACAAATCCTCATTTTCAATCGAACACCTACATACATCACCCATCGTATACATTTTATTCTTGTTTAATTTATTATTAAACCCTTTACCTACTCGCCAAAAATCCGTTAAAGGTGTATGATTCCACAATAATTTTCTATAAGTAAATTCATCTAATCCTGCTATTCTAACCCCTATTTTATTAGGTCTCATATGCTTAGCAACTATATCCATAGCAACTTTAGCCAAATACATATTAGTACCAATACCCGCTGTAGCAGTAATACCAGTAGTATCATAAACATCTTTAATTATCTTTGTAACCAATTCTCTAGGTTTTAATTTATAATAGCTTAAATAATTTGTTAAATCACAAAACACCTCATCTATAGAATAAACATAAATATCTTCAGGTGACAAATATTTTAAATAAACATTATATACTTTCATACTATACTTCATATAATAATTCATTCTTGGTATAGCAACTATATAATCTAATTTTAACCTACTATTTTTAGCAAGTTCCGTACTATTATAAGAACTTCCCCTTAAACTACCATTTATTTTTTTACTTCTTTCTCTATTTACTTCTCTTACTCTCTTTACTACTTCAAATAATCTAGCCCTTCCACTAATACCATAAGCTTTTAAAGATGGCGTAACTGCAAGACAAATAGTTTTCTGCGTTCTACTACTATCAGCAACAACTAAATTAGTAGTAAGTGGATCTAACCCACGAACTACACATTCAACAGAGGCATAAAAACTCTTTAAATCTATACAAGCATAAATTCTTTCCATCTCTATCACCCAATTATATTATAACACAAACATTCGTTTTATATAAAAAAAGATTTAAAAATTAAATCTTTTTTAAAATAAACTAAGTTGACTAGATTCAGGTAAATTATCTAACATACCCATAGCTCTCATCTTATCTACTAAAGTTGAGGATACATGACATCTTTTCTGAAAATCTTCAACAGAAATAAATTCTCTTTTCTTAGCCTCTTCACAAATACTTTGAGCAACCGTATCTCCAAGACCATCAATTGTTCTAAAAGGAGGTATCAATGTCTTACCATCATCAGCAATAATAAAGTTTTTAGCATCGCTCTTCATAAGATCCAAATTACCAAATACAAATCCCCTTGCTGTTGCTTCCAAAGCAAGCTTTAAAGTTTCCAAAACGGAATTATCTTTATTAGTAGCATCGTAACCCTTATTATTAATTTCCTCAATTCTACTTTTTATAGAACTATATCCTCTTATCATAGAAACTATATCAAAATCACTAAATCTAGTAGAAAAATATGATGCATAATATATAAGTGGATAATGAACTTTATAATAAGCTATTCTAAAAGCACTAATAACATAAGCAGCAGCATGAGCCTTCGGAAACATATACTTAATCTTAGCACAACTATCAATAAACCACTTCTCTATTCCAGCCTCTTCCATAGTTTCAACATGTTTCTTCCATGCATCAGGTTCTTTACTAGCTTTACCCTTACGAACAAACTCCATAATCTTAAATGCCTTTAAAGGTTCCAAGCCCTTATACATAAGATATACCATTATATCATCACGACAGCCAATTACATCTTTAAATTCTACTTTACCACTTCTAATTAATTCCTGAGCATTTCCTAACCATACATCAGTACCATGTGATAAACCAGATATCTTAACCAATTCGGCAAATGTCTTTGGTTTTGTATCAACAAGCATACCAATTGTAAATGGTGTTCCAAATTCCGGTATTCCTAAAGTACCAGTCTCATTCATTATCTGTTCCTTAGTTACCCCCAAAGGTTCCGGAGATAAGAATATTCCCATCGTTTCTTTATCATCTAAAGGAACATCATCAACAATACTTACACCTCTTAAATTCTGAATATATCTCAATTGTGTAGGATCAGTATGTCCCAAAATATCTAATTTCAATACATCCTGATCAATAGCATGATAATCAAAATGTGTCGTTCTCCAAGCACTATTAGGATCATCAGCAGGATACTGAAATGGCGTAAAATCAAACACATCCATATAACCTGGAATTACAACAATACCACCTGGATGTTGTCCTGTCGTTCTTTTAACACCAGTGCATCCCTCAGCAATTCTCTCTATCTCAGCACTTCGCATTTTCAAGTTATGATCTTCCAAAAATCCCTTAACAAAACCAAAAGCTGTCTTATCAGCAACTGTTCCAATTGTACCAGCACGATATACATTATCTTCACCAAATAATACTTTTGTATAATTATGTGCACTAGCTTGATTTAAATCCGAGAAATTCAAATCAATATCCGGAACTTTATCAGCATTAAATCCCAAGAAAGTAGCAAAAGGCATATCTTGTCCATCCTTAATCATTTCACTACCACAATTAGGACATTTCCTATCAGGCAAATCAAATCCCGAAGAATAATCAGAACCCAAAGATCTTCCATCTTCATAATTAAATATACTATGTTTACAATTTGGACATCTATAATGAGCTGATAATGGATTTACTTCTGTTATTCCCATCATCGTTGCCACAAAAGAAGAACCAACACTACCACGACTACCAACTAAATATCCCTCATCATTAGAATGCTTAACTAACTTTTGAGCAATTAAATAAATAACATCAAATCCACCACCAATAATACCACCTAAATTTTTTGTAATTTCTTTATCAAGTTCTTCCTTAGTATATTTTTTATCACTATTAGCTTTAATATCATTTCCGACTAATTTTCTAACAGCATCATCACCCTTTAAAATAACTTCATGAAGCATTTTAAAGGCCTCATCCTCATTACAATTACCATCTTTATCTAAAACTCTCTTAACACAACTAAATACAGCATCTCCATATAATTCCTTAGCAATTCTCTCTTCAATATTATATGGTAATACCTCACCATACCAACTAGATGCCTTATCATAAACCATATCAATAACTGTTCTAATAGAATTATCTATTTTAGGCGAAAAAGGAATACCACCAGTATCAATAATTACATCATAATCAGTACACATATCAAGTATTTTATTAGTATTTTCTATTACTATTTCATTTCTTAAATCTTCATCTAAAAAACTAAATTCCTCTAACATCTCATCAGTAGTTCTAAAATACTGATCAGGAATAGTATTATATCCCTCTAAACTCAAATATCTAGATAGAGGATGTCTACCCTTACCTGGAACATTCTGATGAACAATAATCTCTCTATAGACCTTATCTTCTTTAGATAAAGTATGAGCATCACTAGTAGCAACAACTATTTTACCAATCTCTTTAGCACATCTAATAATCTTATTTAAAGCATATATAACATCTTCATTACTATTAATATCATGTCTAGCTACTAAATGACTATAATTACTAGGAGGTTGAACTTCTATATAATCATAAAATTCCATAACCTTCTTTAAATCATCATCACATCTCGTTAGAGCCGTATTAAATACTTCTCCATTATAACAACCACTACCAATAAGTAAATCTTCTCTATTTTCACTAATCAAATGTCTAGGAACTCTAGCAGACTTAACTAAATATTTAGTAGAACCATAACTAACTAACTTAAACATATTCTTAAGTCCCACTCTACTCTTAGCAATCATATTAACATGCATTTCTCTATTCCAAGTATTTACTTCTAGTTCAGTAGGTAACTTATATAAATCATTAAATGTCTTAATAACTTTGTTATCTAACTGTTTTAACATCCTAAAAAATACATAACCCGTAAACTCAGCATCATAATCAGCTCTATGGTGGTGTCCTTCTTCACTTCCATCAGATTCCTCAAAACTAATACCATAATTTCTTGTTAAAGCAGACAAATTATGCCTCTTTAAATCCTTATTAATAATCTGAGAAATAATCATTGTATCCAATACAGTATTATCTAAAGTTCCCAAATTATACTTAATATAAGCATTCTCTAACATATTAACATCAAATCTAGCATTATGAGCAACAAGAGGCAAATCTCCAATCCATTCCTTAAACTTAATTACAGCCTCTTCTTCATTAGGACTATCTTTAACCATATTATTAGTAATACCCGTTAATTTAGTTATCTCACTATCAATAAGAGTACCAGGATTAATTAACATATCAAAAGTATCAATTAAATTCCCATCCTTCATCTTAACAGCACCAATTTCAATCATCGAATCATGAAGTCCCGGATTAAAACCAGTTGTCTCAGTATCAAATATAACATAAGTAGAATCATATAAATTATCATCACTAGGTCTAATAACTATTTCTAATTCATCACTACTCATCTCTAATTCAGTACCATACATAGCTCTAAATAAAGGAGCATTTTTCATTTCTTCTTTTACTTTTTCTATTTCTTCTTTGTCTTTCTCTTCATCCAATTCCTTTAACTTATCTTTATATGGAGCTAAAATCTTTTTATTATAACCAACAACCTCATTAAACACATGAGGAAAAGCCTGACATCCATCATGATCAGTAATAGCAATACCTCTATGTCCCCAATTTATAGCCTGTTTAATCAATTTAATTTCATCTATTACTCCATCCATCTGACTCATCATCGTATGAGCATGTAATTCCACTCTTTTTTTAGGACTATTATCCATTCTATTCCATGCTAATTTAGGATCAATAGAAACAATATCTCTAAATCTTGTCATAAAGACTAATTCTCCATTAGAAAAATTGTCTTCTTTTAATCTACCATAAATTGAATACCAATTACCCTCTTTAATTAAAGCCTTTAATCTAGCATACTCATCCTCATCTTTAGTAAATACTTTACAATATATACTATCAGAATAATCCGTAACCTTTAAAGTAAATATCTTATATCCACTCTTAGCTTCAAATACATCTATACCAAATACTTGAGCCTCAATAGTAATATTTTCTACTTCGTACAATAAATCTTTTATCTTACTAACTTCTCTATTTTTTCTAGTTCTAGTATATGTTTTCTTCTCAACATCATCTTTTTTCTTCTTATTATAACTAACTTCCGGAACTTCTTCTTTTTCAGCCTTTATTTTGCTAACAATATCATCTTCAGCACTACTATCTATAACAACTTCTAGCTCTATATTACTAAAACCATAATTACTTAATCTATCAATAATGTCATTTTTAATTCTATTAAAATTAGTCTTCTCTATCTTATTAAAAACAGGAAAAATAATCTTTTTATCTTCAATTTCTAATTCCCTATCTCCAAACAACTTATATCTAACACTCTTAGAAGCATATTCCTTAACTATATAATTAAAATAATCACATAATAAAGAATAATCATCTAAAGTATAATCAAATACCAAACTAATTGAACTATCAAACTGTTCCTTTAAACAAGACAAAAAATCATTATAAACACTAACTGGTGGTATTTTATCAACACTGATAATAAATTTAAAACTATTATCACTATTATCAACAATAACATTCTTTATATAACAATTATCAAAATACACCATATTATCTTCACTAAGACCTATTTGTGTAAGTAATTTTTCTAATTTATTGTCCATAATACCACCTCTAAACTAAATATTATTATAACAAACTATATCTAAAATAATTAACTTTTTCACTATTGTTTACAAATATTTTTTTACCTAAAATAATAACTAGGAATTTCCCCTTGAATTATCTTCATAATAACAACTCTACTACTCTCTATTGTAACTCTTTTAGAAGTAAATAACATACTTACCAAAATACTAACTTTAACATTTATTCTTACTTCTATCATAGCATTATTAATTCCATATTCCTTAACACTACTATCCATATAAGACATAACATCACCAATTAATAATATCTTAACTGGAATATTAGGCCCTATATTACTAATAAACCCATTACCAAATAAACTACCCATTGGAATAGAATAAACAAACCCATTTTTAAAATTATTATAATCTATATCTGGTAACCCCTTTATATCAAAGTCAATATTACCACTAGAAATACAATTTAAATTATCCGTAATTCTCTTATTAATTCTATCTAATAACAAATTAGATTTATTAACATCTAAATCAATATTATTACTCTTAATAATAAGAATATTACCAATATCAATATCTTTATAATTACTTAAAGACAAAGAATCATTAATAACAAATAAAACTATTCTCTTAGAAGAAGCCTCGCCATAAGAAATAAATTTCTTAGAATACTTATATCCCATATAAATAATTAATAAAAAAGATATAACTATTCCCACTATCCATACATATAAAAGAAATGATAATTTATTATTATTTTTCATATCTAATCATATGTTCTTACTATACATTTTACTACTTTACACTTTACAAAAAATTTTACTACTAAAATACCCTTAATTATAGTAAAAAGAAACTATTTATAGTATAATTAATTAAAGGTGATTTTATGATTTCAAGCCGCTATTTCAAGAACAACAATTATGCCAGTAGAGGCATGATTTTAGAAAGCGATCTAAATGAAACAAACAAATATTATATCGATCATGACATTGCCCTTATATATAAAAAACCTACTCCCATAAAAGTAGTAAAAGTGGAGTTTCCCCAAAACATAATAAAAGAAGCCTATTTCAGTGAACCATCTACTCTAGACTACAATGGAATTTATAAAGGAAAATATATTGAATTTGACGCTAAAGAAACAACAAGTAAAACAAGTTTTCCTCTCTCAAATATCCATAAGCATCAAAAAGAACACCTTGAGAAAGTAATAAATTATGGTGGTATAGCTTTTTTAATAATAAGATTTACAACCTTAAATAAAACATATTTATTAAATGGTCCTGATATAATTAATTTTATTAAAGAAAATAAAAGAAAATCAATACCATTAAGTTATATTGAAAAAGAAGGATATTTTATAGAATTTAAATATTCTCCTCGCCTAGATTATATAAAAATAGTTGATAAGATCTTAAAGATGAAAAAGGAAGGTAATTAATATGGTAAAAAAGAAACATGTAAAAAAACATAAGGAAGAAAAGAAAACTAAAGAAGAAAAGAAAATACTAAAGGAAGAAAAAAAGCTTCTTCGAGAAGAAAAAAAATTAGCAAAAAAAGAAAGAAAGCAACAAAAAGAAGAAAAAAGAGAGAACAAAAAAGGAAAGAAAGAAAAAAAGGAAAAAAGAAAACTATGGAAAAAACTATTAAGTTTATTCCTAGTACTATGTTCCTTTGGAGTATTTGCAGTATTTGGTTTCTTCCTATATATAGTATATACAACAACAGACTTTGATCCAAATGCTTTAGCGAATCAAGATCAAACACTAATATACGATAGCAAAAATAATATTATTGCAAAATTAGGAAGAGAAAAAAGAGAATCAATTAAATATGATATTCTTCCTCAAGTACTAATAGATGCCATCATAGCAACCGAAGACTCAAGATTCTTTGAACATAATGGTGTTGATGGAGCTAGATTCCTAAAAGCATCAATTGGTCAATTAACAGGAAATTCAAGTGCTGGTGGAGCATCTACTCTAACCATGCAGGTTGTTAAAAATAACTTAACATCAACAGACCAAACAATTATTAGAAAGTTTAAAGATATTTATCTATCAGTCTTCTTTATGGAAAAGAAATATACCAAAGAAGAAATACTAGAATTTTATGTAAACGATAGCCTATTAGGTGGAAATGTTTACGGTGTTCAAGAAGCATCTAAATACTACTTTAATAAAAACGTATCAGAATTAACCTTACCAGAAGCTGCTTTAATCGCTGGATTATTCCAATCACCTAATGGATACAACCCATATAACTATCCAGAAAATGCACAAAAAAGAATGAACTTAGTTTTAAAGCTAATGGTAAGACACGGATATATAACTAAAAAAGAAGCTGAAATAGCTGGAAGTATCGACGTAAAAAGCCTTCTATCAGCAAGTAAAGACACAACACTATATCAAGGATATGTCGATGCCGTAATTGAAGAAGTAAATCAAAAAACAAAAAATGATCCATACCTTGTATCTATGGAAATATATACTGCTCTAGATCCTGATATTCAAAAAGGAATAGATAACATAATGGATGGAACATCATTTACTTGGCCAGATGATAAAATCCAAGCTGGCGTTACTATATTAAATATTCATACTGGAGAAATAAATGCTATCGGAGCTGGTCGAAATAGACAAGGTGAAAGAACTTATAACTATGCTACTATGGCAAAAAGGCAACCAGGATCAACAGCAAAACCAATCTTTGCTTACGGTCCAGGAATGGAATACGATAACTTCTCTACTTATGAATTATTTACTGATGAAGCATGGCATTATTCAGATGGAACATCATTTGGTAACTGGGATGGTCAATATCAAGGACTAATGACATTAAAACAAGCTATAGCAGTATCAAGAAACGTTCCCGCAGTAAAAGCTATTCAAAGAGTAAATGGTGACGTAGGAAATGATAAAGTTGTAAAATTTGTAAATGATTTAGGAATAGAATTAGAAGATAACGTTGCTTATGAAGCATACGCTATTGGTGGATTAAAACGAGGTGTTACAACCGTTCAAATGGCCGCTGCTTATGCAGCCTTTGGAAATGGTGGTTACTACATTGAACCACATACAGTAAAATCAATTAAATATCGTGACACAGACGAAACAACAGAATTTAATTACAAAAAGAAACAAGCTATGAAAGACTCTACCGCATACTTAATGACAAATGTCTTAGAATATGCTGCAAATGGTGGTGGATTTAATGGTGGTACCGGTAGATATTATGGTACTAAAGCTGTAAAAACTGGAACATCAAATTTCAGTAGTGATGAATTAAGAAAATACGGATTACCTGGTTATGCCGTTAAAGACCTATGGTCCGTAGCCTATACATCACAACATGCAATAGCCCTATGGTACGGTTATGAAAAAACATCATCAGATCACTACTTAACTGGTGCAAGTGCTCCAAAAGATCACTTAATGGAATACGTAATGGCAACAGTACCTGTTACAAAAGAACCATTTAATGTTCCATCAACCGTATCAGCAATAACTGTTGAAAGAGAAACATGGCCTCCACAATTACCAAGTGAATATACTCCTGGAGACATGTTAGTAACAGAATACTTTGCAGCAGGTACCGGACCAACTGATACCTCACCTAGATTTGCTAAATTATCTGAAGTTAAAAACTTAAAAGTAACTGATACACCAGCAGGAACAAAAATTACTTGGGATGGTTCTCCTCCAGAAGTAATAAGTGATGATTACCTAAATAAATACTTCTCGCAAGCAGTATTTGGTAACAGTGCTGGTAGTCTAGTTGAAGCAAGAAAAAAATATAACGAAACAGCTTTAGGAAGCTTTGGTTATGGAATTTATATTAATGGTAAAGAAGTAGCCTTTACTAAAGAAAAATCATACGTATATAAAGCTCCTAAAACTGAAACCGTAGAAATAACTGTTAAAGCAGAATATGAAAAATATAAATCAAATGCCTCTAACGGAAATACTACTAAAACACAAGTTACAGGTATTATTGAAGAAAAAGAAGAAGTAAAAATTATCTTTAACAATAACAAAGTAACAGCCGATATTGGTGCATATGAAGAAGAAGATGTATCAGTTAAACTAAAAGATGAAGATGTTACTGAAGATGCAACTCTAACTTACAGTTTCAATGTTAATGGCAAAGAAGTTGGTGGAAGCTACAGCAAAGAAGAAATTGAAAAGAACATAAACAAAATAACTGATCCTGGAACATACATAGTAACCTACTATGCTTCCTATAAAGACTTTGATATTGTAAGTAGAAAAAGAACTGTAATATTAAAATAAAAGAAAGTTAATAACTTTCTTTTTTTTATTTACAAGTATAACCCATATCCTCATAACTAGTTCTAATATCATCAAAATTTCTATCTACATTAAATCTAGTTAAATCAGAATCACTTATTTTATCAAAATCTATTTTATAAACTACCTTATACTCCGTATCACTATCAACATCAACATCATAAGAAAATCCTTCTATATTATTAAGTGAACTAAATTGATTTTGATAAGTATTTCTTATACCAGCCAAATCTAATATAGTATCCTTAACACCATCAACAACCGTATCGATAGCATCACCTACTACTCCATCAACAACCGAATCAGACGTAATCATTCCATCATTTAAAGTAGTATTATCATTAGGTGTAGTTCCATCAGTAGAAGCATCAATACCATCTCTAATACTTTCCTTATCCTGATTATAATCATAAGTAATAGTAACATATTTAACATCATTTTTCTTATATTTTATCTCATATTTCGTATCGGTAGTTAAACCATTAGATACACTAGTAGAAGTACAAGTTAAAGTATCTGTTCCCATATCACAACCAGACAATAATAATACTATACTAAATGCTATTAATATTTTTTTCATTTCATCCCTCCAATCATTATTAATATAACCAAAATTAAACATATTAATAATACCAATTTTTACCAAAAAAAGATAGCTTTCGCTATCTTAATAATCACAATTACCAGGTGTTCTAGGATAAGGAATGACATCTCTAATATTATCTACACCAGTTAAATAAATAAGTAATCTCTCGAATCCCATACCATAGCCAGAATGAACACATCCACCATAACGTCTTAAATTAATATACCATTCCATTCCTTCAACTGGCATATCCAATTCCTTCATTCTCTTAACTAATTTATCATAATCTTCTTCTCTTTGCGAACCACCCATTAATTCTCCAGCACCAGGAACTTCTAAATCAACTGCCGCAACAGTTTTACCATCAGCATTTTGTTTCATATAAAATGCCTTTATATCCTTAGGCCAGTTTTTAATAAATACCGGTCCATCAAAATATTCTGTTATATACTTCTCATGTTCTCTAGCAATATCCTCTCCATACTCTGGAGGAAATTCCCATTTAACTGGAGCATTCTTTAAAATAGTAATAACTTCTTCATGATCTACTCTCTTAAACTCACTCTTAACTAATTTCTTTAACTTATCAATAAGTCCCTTTTCAACAAACTTATCAAAAAATTCCATTTCCTCTGGACAATTCTCTAAAACATATGAAACAACATACTTAAGCTGCTCTTCCATAACATCCATATCACCCTCTAAATCACAAAAAGCAATCTCAGGTTCTATCATCCAGAATTCATTAGCATGTGTCTTAGTATTAGAATTCTCTGCTCTAAAAGTAGGTCCAAAAGTATATATCTTTTTATACGCTAAAGCAAAAGTTTCACCCTCTAATTGACCAGATACTGTAAGAGCTGCAGGTTTTCCAAAAAAGTCTTTATCATAATCAACTTTACCACTCTTAGCTACTCTATCTAAATCTAGAGTAGTAACCTGAAACATCTCTCCAGCGCCCTCACAATCACTAGCAGTTATAATAGGAGAATGGAAATATACATATCCCCTTTCCTGAAAATACTTATGAATTGCATAAGCAGCAACACTTCTGACCCTAAATACAGCCTGAAATAAATTAGTTCTTGGTCTTAAATAAGCTACATCTCTTAAAAACTCTTTTGTATGTCTTTTAGGTTGAATAGGAAAATCACTTGGACAATCACCTAATAACTTAATATTACTAGCCTTTAATTCGAATTTTTGGTTTCCCTGTGACTCAATAACCTTTCCTTCAGCCTCTATAGCACATCCTACTAAAAACTTACTAATTTCGTCAAAATTCTTTAATTTATTATCATATACAATTTGTAAATGATTAAAACAAGTACCATCAGAAAAATCAATAAAACCAAAATCTTTTTGTTTTCTATGATTTCTAATCCATCCTTGTACTTTAACTTTTTTACCAATATAATCTTTTTCAAATAGTTCTTTTAAATCCATAATCTCACATCCAAATACTATTATACCAAATATTATTAAAAATAATAAGTATTTCTACTTATTATCTCATCTTTTTTACAATTAAACTAACATATCTTTTAACATCTTTAATTAATTTACCATATAGATTAGGATAATGTTTAATCTCATTAATAATATTTATATCATCTCTTGACACAACACCAATTATTTCATTTCCATCTTCACTAACAACTGGAACTTCTCTTCCTAACAAATAATCAGTAGTAGTCTCAAATATATCTGCAAGTATACAAAAAGTATCTAAACTTGGTGTTCTAGTTCCGTTTTCATAACCACATATAGAAACCTTTGTAACACCAATTAAATCGCCTAATTCTTGTTGACTCATCCCTTTTTCTAATCTCATATCCTTAATTCTTTTTCCAATTAACATCAAAAATCCCTCACTTACAATTACATTTTCGTTAATTTAAAATATTATTAATTTGTTTGGTTTTTTAAACTAATTAAACTAACAAGTAATAGTATGCCATACTTCTTTACTTTTTGCAACACTTTTTTTTATTTTTTTAACTTTTTTTAAAAGAGATAACTAATTAACAAGTTATCTCCCTATCTTAAAAGAAACATGTTCCCAAAATAATGGCAAGTAAAATATATAAAACAACTACTATTAAGAAACCATTTCCTGATTTACAATTACTATCACAAGAATTATTATTCATATAATTCACCCCCTATTTATTAAATCCAAGCACCTAATATAATTATAAGTAAAATAAATAAAACTAAAACTATAGCTGCTGAATTATTCATTAGTATCCCCCCTTTTTTATCTATTCAATCATATTCTATGGATTAAATAAAATTATGTTCATATTTTAACCTAAAGAAAAAGAAATGATAACCATTTCTATACTTTTTCATCACTATCATTCATTTTCTTTATAGATAACATAATTACTCCAAGAAGTAATATCAATGCCGTAAAGATAAGAAATACATATAATCCCTCTTTACTATTAATATTAAATCCCTTTTTCTCTGGAACTACAAATTCTATATATATACCCTTACTTATATTATATCTATCAATATTCCAAACATAAGTATTATCATTAACACTATCACAATTACTATCTACAAACTTATATTTAGAAGTAATACTAACCTTAACACTATCAACATCATAAGAATCAAAACAATTAAAATCACCAACAGTTGATATATAAATATTCTTTCCATTTCTCTTAACATCAACCTGATCATAACAAGCATTTAATAATGTTGAGCGCAAGAAATCACTATAATTAAACCTATGAGATAAAGAAAAACTATCCTCTCCTACTTTAACATCATATACTGAATCTGAAGAAGAACCATCTCCAAAATACTCATCAACTTCATAGTCCAAAGGAATCATTAACTTACCAAGTTCACTAGTATCAACACCATTAACTGTTAATTTCTCTGCATATCCCTTTTCATCAATAGTCAAATTATAATTAGCAGAACATCCCGTAAGTAGCAATAAAACAAATACAAATATAATTTTCTTTTTCATATTATCACCTACCCACTCTTATCACAATTACTAGCATACCAAGCAGTCATATCTCTAATAGTATATGCTCCTAAAGAACTATATTTCTTAAATACAACACCAGTCTCACCACCACCAGATTCAGCTGTAATAATAGAACCATCTCCATTATTCTTAATAACTAATCTGATATGGCCATGATCTCCAGAACGATAAACCATAATATCACCAGGTTTAGCCTCAGCAATAGATATTGAAGGACCATACTTAGAAGAAATATAAGTTCCTGTAGTTACCGTTCTATAATCAGCCTTACAACCATTTCTAATTGCCCATGATACAAATCCCGAACAATCAAAACTATGATAATAATAACACCTAGAACTACTACAACTCTTACCACTTGTACCTAAATAACTAGATATACCTACAATAGCAGCACCATCACTATGGCCACCACCCCAATAATAAGGTAAATAGTAACCTAATTGTCTAAGTCCATTAATTAAAGATTGACCAGCCGCTGCAACACCAGCTCCTGTTCCATATCCAGACTTATTAACAGATTCTTTAATATAATTATTAACAGACTGAATATTTGCTTCACTCAAAGGAGAATGAACAGGACTTAATCCACTATGTCCCAAAGTATAATCAGTTAATTCTACTAAATTACCATTATTACCAGAACAATTAACACCTTCACTATATTCAAGGCCAAAAATACTCTTACGAATAGAGGCCATATTAACCTTAACTTGCCAATCACGATATGCCTTTTGATCATCTTCCGTAGTTGCCACACAAGCTGAAGTATTACCAACAGAACAAACCTTTGTACAAGCAGTACTAACCCTAGCAGGAATTCCATTTGGATAGATATAAGGGGCATAATAACAACCACCAACATCAGAATTACCAGGATTATACCAATAAGTACCAATAAAACTATATCTACTCATCATATCAGACAAAGAAGAATAGTTAGAAACAATTCCTAAGAATCTCTCTACTCCATCCATAAAAGAAGAGAAACTCTCACAATCTTTTCCACCGCCAGTATTAGTGCATCCAATACCCCAATAATTATATGCACCATTCTCTTTCTTACCCTGAGACTCTGCAACAGCCCTAATAACAACTAATTCTGGATTAATATTTTTAGAAACTGCTTTATCATATATATTTCCCGCATTTTCACTAAAAACAGACGCCATACCAGTTTTATTAGCATAATCTTTAACCTTATCAACAAACTCTGACTTGCTCAAAGAAGTCTTATCGATAGTAAACCCACTCTCACGGCAGACAATATTTCCACCAGGAGTATATCGTCCACTTTTTGACTCTTCAGCAAAATTACCACCAATAGCCCCTGCAAAAACAATAAGCAGAATAAAAAGTGGTAAAAGAAGAAGTGCTACAGTTAACAAAACATTAGAAGCACTAGCCATAGCCACACGCCTAACAACTTTAACCGCACGATTATTATTATCCACTTTTACCACCACCATTCAAATTAAATAATTATAGTCCTCCTCCTGAACCAAAGGATTCTAATTCATCATCACTTACAATAACATTTATTTGCATTCTTCTAGAACCACAAACAAATAATGCATCACCTTGATTATATCTCTTAATATTCTCTTTCTCATTATCATTCAAATCAATTAATAATGACAAATCATCAACAGATTGTTTTCTCAATCCCATAACTAAATAATAAGATGAGTTATCAAATATAGCCTTACCATGTACTAAAATATCTTGTCCAACAAAATCTGAAGGCTGTTGAGTAATAATTATAGTACCAGTATTATACTTACGAGCTCTTCTTTGAACCTGAGCTAAGAATTCAGCTCCTAAAGTATTTTTAGCACCTAATAGTACATGAGCCTCATCAACAGATAAAACAGTATTAACAGTAGGATTTAAACACAATCCCCAAGCATACTTAAGTACATTAAACAATAAAGCATTTCTTATATTAGCATCACTATTCATAAGTTCCTTAATATTAAATACCAAGAAATCACCAGTAGTATTAATACTTGTATGACCATTAAAATAATACTTTAATTCTCTTGTAAAAGGTCTAATCTTTATCTCTAACCTTTCCATTATATCTCTCTCACGAGTCTTCTCAGTCATAGATCTCAATCTACCAACAATAGTAGCATAAACATCTTGCATAACTGGAAAATCAGCAGATTTCAATGAACTAAAATCAGAATTAAATCCAATACCAAATCTAGCATACGTATCTTGAACTACTTCACTAAACATATTAAGAACATCATCCTCAATATCAGGAGAATAATATTTCATAAATGCCTTTAAATTCTGCAAAGTAGTATTTAAAACTGTATATCCCTGACCATTCTTTAAATCAGCCTCATCATCAACATCAGCAATAATTTCAAGTGGATTAATCAATCCGTAAGAACCACCCTTACCTAAATCAATTACCTCTCCACCATAACTTCTTGTCATATCACTAATTTCACCCTCAGGATCTATAGCAACAATCTGATATCCATTTCTAATATGACTTCTAAGTATCATCTTAGCAGCAGTACTCTTACCAGAACCACTAGCACCCATGATAATCATATTAGCATTATTTCTATTATTTTCTTTTCTTATTTGATATAAGAACTGATTAAATAATACAACACCACCAGAAAAGTCAACACCCAATAAAGTAGATAAACCCTCATCCTTAACGCTATCAAATACAAATGGATACATAGCAGCCATTGTACTAGAAGGCATTGGAGTACCAATTCTCTCTTCAATTACCTGTTTTTCAAATATAGGTAACATTGACTTAAGAATATTTTCCTGTTCAAATCTTATTGGAACAGCCCTCATTTCCATAGCATCCATGTAATTCTTTACGCTTAACTTTCTAGCCTCTAACTGATCCTTAGAATCAGCAGTTATATACAAATGCATCTGAAAATCAAAAGTCTTAGTCTGACTAGCAGTAAATTGCCTAATATAATACTCTAAACTATCCATATCTTGTCTAATACGTTCTTGAATAGTTACATCTCTTTCCTGTTGATATCTAATCTTTAAATCAGCTATTTCCTTATTTAACATCTTAGACAAAACAGAAAAAGGAACAGGTATATGCTTAACAACCAATTTAACACCAGACATATTAGTCAAACTAGCTAAATAACCAGTAGAAATATATCTAGGATATGAAACAACAGTCAAAATAGTAGCATACTTATCACTAATTGAAAAATCTGCAGGTCTAAATTGAATTCCCTTAGGAGCAATCTCACTCTTAAACATGATCAGACACCACCGTTCCAAAATCAGTCCTCATTCCCCCATTTAAGAAATTATCCACTATAACTCTCAAATCATCATTAGAAGTCTGAGCACAATCCAATCCACAATTAGCAAGTCCCGTAATCAAAGTTCTAATCTTTTTCTGGATCATATCATTATTCTTCTCTTTAAACAAAATATAATATTCGGTATCAGTAACATTATTATCAACAAAACTATTAGCCTTAACAATATCTTGACCAATTAATTTTCTAATAGCAGGTGAAGTAGCTTGATTATACATAAGTTGCAACCTAGCCAAATAACCACTAATATCAACTGGCCTATCAGCACATATCAACCAAAACTCAAAATCAATAGTATTATAAAAATTCTTCAAAGATATAATAACATTCTCTTGAGTAGCAGCATCAAGAATAAAGATATTTCTAGGCCTAATCTTAACACCCGATACCTTATTCTTATTATCAAGAAGAATAACACCATTCTCAATTCCCTGAATAGGAATCCAATCTTCAGAATACTTACTTACATTACTTTGACTTACTATCTTCGATTTGCTCATAAAAACACCAACCCTTCCAATAATATCTTCTTCTTCCCGAATAAAATTTATATATACTAATTAACACACATAAAACATTATGATAATTAGGTATAGGTAAAACTAACAACCCACATATACATCCAGGTAACAATGAGATCAATGTTGTAAAAACACTACCAGTAGAAAACACAGCCAATAGTAAGAACGATAAACCAACACCACCCAAGAATAACCAAAAATCAAAAGGTCTAAAAATATTAAACCACAACGTTCCCCTCTTAGCATTAGCAGGAACTAAAAATCCACTCATCTAATATCACACTCCCTTTAATTTCCATTCTTAGGCTTTTCAGCTTCAGCACGTCTATAACCAGTACTCTGTTTAATAGTAGCAATTTGACCTTCAAGTTTAGCAACCTGAGCATCATTAGCAGCAATCTCACGGTTAATATCATTATTTCTTCCAGTAGACTCAATTTCAAAATCATCAAGCGTTTTCCAATCAACAACACCAGATAAACTATGAGCCATTCCAGCTAAAGCACCGTCCGTATCTGTACTACCCAAATTCTGCAAATCTCTAAACATATTTGCCATTTTTGCATCTTGCTTTCCATTTCCATGCAATGCATCATCAAAAACAGTGGAAATATATTTATGTTTTGCATCCTCTAATGTTGCATTATAAGCTGTCTGAGCAGCATCTATATCTGCCTTAGGCGCACCACTATGAACTAAAGATTCATAATGCGCTTTTGCCTGTCTTACTCTTGACGCTTCAGCTCTTAGAGTAGCATTTTTACCAGATAAATCACCATTCAATAATTTATCAACAGCTCTTTCTTCCATCTGTCCTTTAAGTTCTTGAACTCTTTTATGAACTGTACTTTTTCTTCTTTGAGGAGCAACTTGTTCCTTAGTATTTTCAATTTCACGTTCAATTCCTTTAATCTGGCCTTCATATACAGCGGCAGAAGATGGAAGACCTAAATTCGTAGCAGCAGTATTTGCAAGGTGTCCAATCCAAGTACCTCCAGCATTTCTTACAGCTTTAACTTCAGCATTATGAGATACTTGTGCTTTTCTAGCATTAGCTAAAGATTCTCTTAAATTTTGGCCTTTATTTGCATTAATAGCACCTCTACCAAGTCCTCCTACAGCACCAGTAACAGCACCACCTACTTTTCCCCAGAAGCCTTCACCGTTAGTAACACCACCTACAAGACCTATTGTAGTACCTAATGCAGTACCAGCTAACAATCCCATACCTGGTCTTTCTTTCGTACCAAAGCCAAAGTCAAGTCCACTTTGAAGCTTATCTGGTAATAATTTCTTAAGTAATTCAGGCATTTTTTTAACAATTGACAATACAGCCATAATCATAAATACTTTAGCCCAAAAATACATACCGCTTGTTAATGTAACAGAACCATCAGATACCAAAGAGCTTTGTTCTAGTATTAATCCGCAAATCAATACCCCAAAATCAATTATCGCAATTCTTATAAATACATCAATATAAGTAGAAAAATATAATTTTAACCACTTAGTAAATGTATTCTCTTTATTAGGAGATAAATAACATATTATTGCAGCCGGAGCAATAATTTGTAGTATTGCTAATTGGACTACTCTCATTCCCACAGAAACACAATAAACAATTAAAATCCATATCATAAATATTCCAATTGGTAATGACCAAAAACTCAAATCAACAAACCATTCGTAGCTATCAGCACTATTGGTCTTTCCAGCCAAATGTGTTTCCATCCAAGAGTATTCTCTAGTTGTTTTAAAAGACTCCCTAACACACTCATAACCAATACTAAAATCACCATCTTCCGCTATTGAAGTATAGAGCAACTCAGTATAAAGGGCACATTCACTTGGCTTAAAATTATCCATTTTTTCATCATCAATAGAACTATTTAAGATATTAACAGCAGTTCCCTCATCATTAATCTCATATTGGACAATAGGAGTCACCTTATAAAATTCCTTCATGAAGTTAAATGCAATAGCATTCCCAAAACTAGAAGTATTAACAGCATATGGTAAAACTAATTTTTCAATAATAGAACCCTTTCCATTATCATCTGAAAGCACAATAGTTTGAAACCTATACATTAAGTCAAATATAAATCTAGAAGTTCCCAAAAGAACAATAACAATTAAAAACTTCTTTATAATATTTAAAGGTCCTTTTTCTTTATCATTTAATTTATCAGGATCAATTAATATTTGAATAAAATCAAAGGAAATATAGAAAAACATAATTAATCCTAATATAAAACCAACCCTTGTAGCTAGCTCATTTATAATAGTACTATCCATTACTCTAGCTCCACAAATCCATCTAAAAATATTATATAATTTAATTATAAATCCATATATTACATCATCTAAATAAAATATAATATATCTTAATCCACCAATGAACCATAACTTAATTGTTTCCACTATATCACCTCTAATCTAAAATATGACAAACAGTAGGATCAATAACAGGCCATATCTTATTAGCTACTCTTAATACTAATGTTAATACTGTAGGTATTAAATATATACAAATACCAATTATTAACCTCTTAATAAACCTACTTTGAGCTTTCTTCATTTGATCTTCTTCACCAGCAAATATAGCTCTTCCAAAATCAATTACTCCAAAAACATTTAATATAATTGGAATCATTATTCTTAATATAGTTACTAAATTATTTAAAAGTTTTGCCATATCATCAGTCATAATATCATCACAAGAATCATAATGTGTAGGATCCGGAGGTATGATAGGATCATTAGACTCAGGATACCTTTTAACTCTTACTGCAGGGTGAATATAAAAAGTTAAAGCAGAGCCATTATAAGTAATTTGCAACTCATCACTTTTTTGCTTAAAAACACCCATCAAATCCTCGCCACTAACATAAGTATCACCTTTTTCTCTTTTTTCTGTTTTATGAGAAGCACCAATACCAACAGCAACTGGACAATTTCCCTTTTCAAATGGTTCAAGAAGTGCACTATCAATATACACCGATTTCAAATTATATGGACTATAATTCCAATTAAAAAAGTTAGCATCATCAACAGTTATTTTTTTTGTACTTTTTTTATAATGAAGTTGTAGAATAAGGCACCCTTCTCTTGTTTTAATATAACCAAGTCCACCACCTGTTTCTTTACTATATCCCATATATAAACAATAAATATCATCACTTGAACTAGTATTTGGTTGAACTAACCAATCAGTAGTATTAGGACATGACTCACCTTCATAATCCTCTTTCTTCTTTTTAGTTAACGTTTTAGAATGGTCCAAATCAACTGTAGTAATATAAGGCCATCTACTATTATCTGGACGAGTTTCAAAAAATTTTAAATGATAATTTAAAGAATTTTCCCAAAGGCCAGAACCATTTCTTGCACCAATATATTGTGGACAAGAAGTATAATAATTTAAATCAGAATCCATAAACCAAGCATTTTTATCTGCTTTCTCTATCTGGACCATATTTTTAGAATCTTTGGCGTTAAACCAAGTACTATTTAAATCAGAAAAATTATAATAATATACAGGAACTCCACTAGAATCCTGTACAATTTTTACATTAAGTGTCTCTTTTACACCATCTCCATTTTGGGCAGAAATCGTATAGACACATTCTCCCTCTGGATAAACCTTGGCTTCTACTTTTAATGAAAACATACAAAATGATAATAAAAATAATAATATATACATAGCTTTTTTTAACATAGTAAAAACACCTCAACTCTTACCATAATTATAACATATAAATTAACAAAAAAAAAGAAAAAGTTTTAATTTCTTTTTCTTCCTTGTGATTCGTCATCAGTTTCAGTAAAATCAGCATCTATTACATTGCCACCTTCAATATATTTCTTAGAAGCAGAAGTATTTTCTCCACGACTAGCAAAGTACATCATAGGATTCATTCCCATCATACCTTCACCCATATTTACAAATACATGAGCTTTATCAGACTCTCTTAATTCTTTAACAGCATCTCCACGCATAGATACACCAATTAAGAATGCTAAATCGCTTTCAGGTATTCCTTCTCTTCTTAAAGATGAAAGAATATTACTATATCTTCTAACATCAGCAGCTGTTTCAATATCTTTAACAGCACTTTTACCTTCAGCTTCTACCTTTCTTCTTTCAGCTATTGCTCTTTCTCTTTCAATATTTTGTTTTTCTTCAGCAATCTTATTTCTAGCTTCTCTAACAGCATCAGTCTCTTTAACACTATTGAAACCAATTGAAACAATTTCAATACCATACTCTCTTCTATATTTATCTAGCCAAGGTTTTGGAGCAATTTCAGAAAGTGGAAAACCACTTTTTTGAGTCATTAACTCTGATTTTTTCTTTGTTCCAACAAATACCCTTAATATCTCAACTATTTCCTCACTTAAAGTTTGTAAAGATCTTGAACTATAAAAATATTGAATTGGATCTATTAATCTAATAGAAACCTTATAATCACAATATAATTCATCACTAGCTTCTTCTTTATTATTATTGTTGTTATTATTAGCATTGTTAGTATTATTATTAGCATTATTATTAGGGTTAATATTAGTAGTAAAAGTAAAGTTCTCTTGTTTGTCTTTTTCATCCTTAGGTCTGTAATTTATAACAATCGGATTAGAAGGATTAGGAACTAAAATAGTTTCTTCCGTTACTGGATTAAAGAAATGTAATCCCTCTCCTAATATTTGAACATTACCTCTTCCTGGATGTAACCTATTTCTTACTAAAAGTAATTGGTCAGGCTTTACACTTCTAAATAAAGACCTGTCAAAATATTTAAATTCTTCTAATTCTTCTTCAGTATAATCATTTGTTAATTGAGCTAATCTATAAAAATCAAGATAAGCCTTTCTTTTATCAAGATTTCTACCATTATTTGATTCTCTTCCTTCTGTTTGATCTTTAGCCATAATTAATCTCCCCTCTCATTGGCAACATACTATATCACATCGTAGTTAATTTGTCAAGAAATTACTAACTAAACATAGCAGTAAACTTATTTAAAAATAAAGTTTTTAATTCAATTATTAAATCTAAATCAGTAACATCAATTAAATATCCATTATCATCTTTAAAGAAACATTTTTCATTATCAAACATAGAATTAACATCACCAGTATACTCAACTGCATAAAAGTATTTCTCACCATTTAAAACATTCATATCAATCAAATAATACATCTTGTCATCATCTAAAGTAACAACATCATCAATACTATATTTCATAATTACCTCCTTCTTCTTCTCTGATTAACATCTTCTTGATCTTCTAATTCTTCCATTCTTTCAATTCTTCTATCTTCTCTTTTACCTTTTAACCAATCATGGATTCTTGTAATAAATCCTTTATCACCCATAGATGCTGCAGCAATTAATAATGTAATTCCAGCAGCAACTATTAATGAAGGCGTTAAAAACGGATTACCTACAGCATGAAGCAAACCAAACTTAGAATAGAACAAAACACCTCTAATAATTTGTGCAATTCCATGACCTCCAATAATAAATCCACCTACTCCTAAACCAAGTCTTACAACTCCCTTAATTCCTCTTCTTCTACCTTGTTGTTTTTGCTTATACACATAACCAAATCTATGCTTAATATAATTAACTGTTTTGTCAAACTCATCCTTTATATCATCATAAGGAGCAGAACAATTACTAGCCATACCATAAAGACCAGTTAATTTATCCGTTAAAACCCCAAATTCTTCAGATTTAGCATCATAACCACCTTTTATCTTTTTATTATTAAGAATATTAGCAGCATTTTTTCTTAAATCTGAAAGATATTCATCAATAGTACTTGCTAAAGCAATATATCTATTTTTTTCTTTAGTAGTTAAATTATTTCCTTGTTGGTTACCATTATTAGGTTGATTGCTATTATTAGTATTTTGATTACCAAGATTATTAACTGGAACCATTTGATTATTAACAGGAACTACTGCACCTTGCGCTCTTCTATTACTAAATGTATTAGTCTCTATATCATAATTACATTTATTCATTAATTCAGCTCTTACTGAATTAAGTAGATTTTTTAAATCTTCACCTTTAAACATTCCTTTAGCAGTATTTAAAAATACTAATGTATTCTCTATAAATGCTTTTTCTGAAGGATTATTATTTATTAATGTCTGTTTAGAACTAGTTAAGTTTTTAATATAAATATCAACTAGACTATCCTTATTATTACCTCCATTAGGAGTCTGATTACTTCCTGCATTAGGAGTTTGATTATTTCCTTTTTGAGTGTTCTTAGGAATAGCCTTTTCTAAATAACTATATTTTTCTTCATAAAAAGCAATTTTCATCTTTGTTTCATTAACTTTTTTCATAACTGTTTCATCAGCAGTTAAATCAAATCTACATACCATATCAATCAAGAATTTTAAATTATTTAACTCATTAGCTAATCGTAATATATTCTTAGAAAAATCTCTATTACTAGCATTTTTAATTAAACAAATATTTAAACTATCTTCTACTTTCTTAGTAGCTTTATCTGCTTCTCTAACAAATAAAGAAGGATCTCTACGATAAACTACAACCTCCATTTGACCAATTTCATATATCTTTTCCCATACAAATTGATACATATCCTTTTCTTGATCTAAAGAATTCTCTTCAAATATTTTTTGTAGATTTGCTCTAAATTGACGAACTTTATTTAACATTACTTCTGGTTCTGTTTTAGCTTGTAAATCATTCAATAAGTTAGCTTTTTCACTAGCTATTGAATCGTTAATGTCCTCCATCAATTTCTTTTTTTCTTTTTCACTCATAGCCATAATAACACCTCACAATAAACTATTTTTATTATAACATAACCTACATAAAAAAGATAGGTTTTTTACCTATCTTTTAAAAAAACAAAAACATAATTGCTAATAATAACGTAATTATAAATACAAGAAGTCCTAAACTAACATTACCTTTACTATGAGTTCTTGTGTATCCTTGTTGTTCTTCCTGTTGTTTTTTCATTTCTTCTTGTTGTTGCATCATATAACTATATGCAATAGCAGCAGCTGAACAAATAATTAATAAAGTCTTCATATCAATTGAACAAATAGCATTTTTATCTGCACTATTTCCTAAATCTATTGTTTGACCATTAACTGGTCTTGGAGGGAAGAAACTAACACCAGACTGAACTATTTGGTTCATATTATCAACTGTTTGTTTTATTTGTTCTTCAGTATTATTCTTATTATCATTACCACTAGCAGCATTATTACCAGAAGCACCATTTCCAGAAGCATTTTGTGGTGTTTTAGGTTTAGTATGCTCAGCTACTTTTTCATCAAGAATAACCATTTCTTCATCTTCTTTAGTTTCAGAAACTTCCAACCTAGGTTGTTCAACTACTCTAGGAGCTTCCTCCCTAGTTTCAGTTACTCTAGCTCCTGTTAAATCTTTTCCTTTTGTTCTATTAGTAACCATTACTCTATTTCTAGCATCAACTTGTTTACCATGTAATTTTCTACCCAAAATCTTCTTTTCAGCCTTATTTAATTTCTTAATAGTTACGTTTACTTTCTTTATTTCTCCAGCAGCAGTCTTAATATTCATTGTCTGCTTCTTTATATTTTCTTGGTTTTCTGCTATTTCTTTATTAGCTTTTTCTATTTCTTTTTCATATTCGTCTACTTTACCCTTTAAATTAACATCTATTTCTTGATATTTATCTACTTCACTCTTAGCGGCTAAATATATATCAGTAGCTTCTGCTAATTTTCTACTTCTTATTTTTGAAATAAAACCAATTTTATCAAAAATACTTGGTTTAGCAGCTCTTAATAATTTTCTTAATCTCTTCTTTTCTTCCTTAGTAGCTTTCTTTAAAAGTACATTATTTTGTTTGATTTCTAGATTTGTATTAGCTATATTAGCTTGATTATTAGCAATACTTTCTGAAGCCTTAGCAATATTCTCATGAGAATCAACCATACTCTTTCTAGAATCAATAATTTGTTGATTTAGATTTTCTTTTGTTGTTAACAATTCTAAAGCCTGATCACCTAATAAATAAGCCATCTGTTTCTTTTCCTCTTCAGATAAACTCTTATAATATCCTCTTAATTTATTTCTATCAAAAAGCTCATACAAATCTTTTTTCTCATCCACACTAATAGTAGAAAGGAAAGAACGAATATCTTCTATAGATAACCATGAAAAAACAGACTTCTTATCACTACTAGATAATTCATGCCAAAATTCTTTTCTCTCTTCTTCACTAGTAAAACTCTTCCATAATTCCTTTTTATCACTATTAGAAAGATTTCTAAAGTATTCTACTTTATCTTCTGCTGCTTTAAATTCTTCAATCATCTTTTAACACCGCCTTATTATAAACTGTTAATTAAGTTAGTCACAACTGAATTAACTTTTTCTCTCTCAGCATCGTCAGTAATACTAACAATTTCTTCTTCATCGCCATTTTTAACTATTTTAGATACATAAATACTATCTTCTTCATCAGAAATAGATAAAGCATATACTACATATTCTTGTCCATCTACTTCTAGCTTATTTAATATTCTTGCTTCTCTTTCTACACCATTTTCATCTTGCATCATAAATAATTCTTCATTATCCATTATTATTACCTCCTTTTATTTCTAATGCTTTTAGCATATTATTAACAATTTTGTCAATTATTCTTCTTTCATCTTCTTCTTCTATTTTAACAAAAGAATTATTAATTACTCTGTCACAGTAAACATTCTTCATTTTATCGCCAGTATCTACTGCATAAGCGCAATAATAATCATTACCAATGCTAAAATTAGATATTACATAAGCATCGTATTCATTACCATCTAAAACAACCTTAAATTTATTCTCTTCCACTAACACTACCTCCATTTTAAGCAAGTATAACATATAATTTAAAAAAAAGAAAGTAATTATTTAAAATTACTATCCCTATATTTAACTAATTCACTGTATAAACCATCCCAAGTTAATGTTGCGCACTTAATTCTAGCAGGTTGTTTATATATATCATCATATACTATTCCCTCTCCAATAATTGAAGAATCATAGTCTTTTTCCATTACCATTGATCTATAATTATTAATAATATCTATTGCTTCATTAATCTTTTTCCCCTTAAGTAGATTAATCATTATATTAGTACTACTAGTACTAATAACACAAGCTTCTCCCTCAAAACTAATATCTTCTATAACATCACCATTAAATTTAATATATAAATCTAAATTATCTATACAAGTATTAATTCTCGTATTAATCTTATCATAACTATCATCATTATCATGTCTTACTCTATTAGAAGTATCCTGATAATTATCTAATATAATACTTCTCTTTGTTTCTTTATCCATTATATAATCTCCTTATATATATTACTACTATTCTTTAAAACACTAATTAACTTATCTACTTCTTCTTTAGTATTATAAAAAGCTAAACTAATTCTACAAGTATTATTAATATTAAACACATTATTTAATATCTTAGCACAATGATTACCAGCTCTAACACATATATTATGTTTATCTAAATATAAAGCCGTATCCTGACTAAAAACATCTTTAATATTAAACGCTACTGTATTACCAACAATTTTTTTATTATAAATAATTATATTATCTAATTTATCTAATTCAGAAACCAAATATTTCCTTAATTCATGTTCATACTTAACAATATTCTTAAGGCCAATACTATTTATATAATCAACAGCCTTACCCATACCAATAACACCCGCTATATCTTGAGTACCTGCCTCAAACCTAACAGGAACCTCTCTTAATTCCATATAACCATCATTTAAAAACATAGCGTTCATTCCCCCACCATACTCTAAAGGAATCATCTTATCTAATAAATCATACTTTCCATATAAAAAACCAATTCCCGTAGGACCATACATCTTATGAGCGCTCGCAGCCAAAAAATCAATATCATCCACTTGCATATCCATCTTAATATGACCAATACTCTGTGATCCATCAACTACTACTAAAATACCATGCTTATGAGCAAGTTCACATATATCTCTAATTGGTCTTATATCACCAATAACATTAGTAACATACGCTAAAGAAATAACCTTAGTCTTATCACTTATTATCTCAGATAAATTACTTATACTTACTTCATTATTATCATCTAAAGGAATATACTTAACTACTATTCCCAATTCTTTTGCTAATACAAACCAGGGCAAAATATTACTAGCATGCTCACTCTCAGTAATTAATACCTCATCTCCAGCTTTTAAATTATATCTAAAATAACCAAAAACTACCCTATTAATAGAATCTGTAGTACCACTAGTATAAACAATTTCACTAGCTTCCTTAGCATTAATAAATTTTCTTATCTTTTCTCTAACACCTTCATAAACACTATCTACCTTCTGACTAATCTTATAATCACCCCTATGAGCATTAGCAGAATAATTACTATAATAATCACTCATACTATCAATAACACACTTAGGCTTTAAAGTAGTAGCGCCATTATCAAAATATATTATATCTTTCTTTAACATAGGAAAATCTTCTCTATTCATAATTCACCTCCTATATATAACAATTATCTAAAATATCAACAATCTCTTTAATCCTCTCAGTATCTAAGTTTAAATTACCTAGAATAAATCCCTTAATAAGCAAAAATAAAGCTTCTTTATAACCTATACCCCTACTCATAACATAAAAAATATCATCATCACTAAACCTACCAATAACTGATCCGTGTCTAGCAACAACATCTTCTTCATCAACAAACATATTAGGGCATATTCTAGCATCAACATCACCTAGACACATAATCTTACTAGTCTGATCCATAACACAACCAACATTACCCTTTTTTAAAATACTATCTATATCAAATACTATTTCACTACCATCATTACCAATACATCTATTACTAATATAACTACTAACATTACTATTATTATGAAAGACCTTTACCTTATAATAATTTTTCTTAAATACAACACCAGAAAAATTATAATTAACAATAGATCCCTCACCATCTAAATAAATATTCTCTAAAATATTAACATTACCAGAAAAAGAAAACTTACTTATATCTAAACAACTATCCTTTCCCAAATAATAATTAATACTTCCCTTAATATCACTATTAACACTATGAATATATATTTTTACCTTAACCCCATCTTTTACATTAAAAGTAATATCACAATTATCACTACTATTAATCTCTATATCATATTCACAATTACAAACAAAATCTATTTTTTTATTACCATCTATAACTAGTTTATTCATCATTACTATCCTTGTCTATACTATTATCCAAAGTATATTTAGAATAACCATTTTTTTCAATATCTTTAATTATATTAGCATCTGCAGTCTTAACTATTCTCTTATTACCAATAATATGAACATAATTAGGTTTTAAATAATTAAGTATCATTGGATAATGCGTAATAATAATTATAGATGTATCACTATGTTCTTTAATATAATCCAAAATATTCTCACAAACAACTTTTAAATTATCAACATCTAAACCACTATCTAATTCATCTAATATAATTAAAGAAGGCTCCAACAATTTTATTTGTAACACTTCATTCTTTTTCTTTTCTCCCCCACTAAAACCAACATTCAAACTACGATGAATCAATTCCTTATCCATCGCTAAATCCTTAACCCCAGCTTCACATTTCTTAATAAAATCATATAATCCAATTCTCTTATTATTCTTAGCACTTATAGCAGTTCTAAGAAAATCCTGATTACTAACCCCATCAATCTCCAAAGGATATTGCATTGCTAAAAAGATACCTAATCTACTTCTCTCATTTACAGGTACCTTTAAGATACTCTCGCCATCTAATAAAATATCTCCACCAATTATTTTATATCTTGAATCACCCATGATAACTCTAGACAAAGTACTCTTTCCGACACCATTAGGCCCCATTATAGCATGAATTTCTCCATACCCAACAGAAAGATTAATTTTATCTAAAATTAATTTACCATCTACTTCAACACATAAATCTTTAATTTCTAACTTCATAGTATCACCTCTGGGTAATAATATTATAACACTTTAGCAAAGAAAAAAGCAACATCTCGTTAATGTTGCTTTTATATTACAATTTAGTAGCCGTTCTAACCATTTGAGCTGAATAACCCATCTCGTTATCATACCAAGCTACTACCTTAACCAATTGATGACCATCAACTTCTAAAACATCAGTTAAACTTCCATCAACTGTAGCTCCACAAGTAGAAGAAATAATATCTGAAGAAACAATTGGATCATCAGTATATTTTAATGTTTCATTTACCTTACTCTTAAACAAATTATTAATCTCTTCTACACTTACATTTCTCTTTAATTCCAAAACTAAATCAACTAAAGAGCCATCGGAAACAGGAACTCTCATTGCATTACCCTGCATTCTACCCTCTAATGAAGGAATTACTTTCCCAATAGCAGAAGCAGCTCCCGTAGAAGTAGGAACAATATTCTGAGCACATGCTCTTCCTCTTCTAGAAGATATTCCCTTCTTATGAGCCACATCTAATGTAACCTGATCATTAGTATAAGCATGAATAGTAGTCATATATCCCTTAACAATACCATATTGATCATCCAATACCTTTAATACAGGTGCTAAACAATTAGTTGTACAAGATGCTGCACTAATAATATCTTCGCTTCCATCTAATATACTATCATTTACATTATAAACAATAGTCTTTAAATCACCCTTAGCAGGTGCTGAAATAATTACTTTCTTAGCTCCAGCAGTAATATGTGCCATAGCTTTTTCTTTATCTGTAAACATACCTGTACATTCAAATACAACATCAATATTTAAATCTCTCCAAGGTAAAACAGATGGATCTTTTTCACTATACACATTTACATGTCTACCAGCAATAATTATTCCCTTATCATCATAACTAATATCATCAACTCTATAAACTCTATGATTAGTATCATATTTTAGTAAATATGCTAACTGCTCACTATCAGTTAAATCATTTATCGCAACTACTTCTAATTCTGGATTTTCTTCCATAATTCTAAATACTAATCTACCAATTCTACCAAACCCATTTATCGCAACTCTCTTCATATAATCACTCTCCTATAAATAATTTACCAAATAATTAAAAAATTATCAATAAAATCCCTATCAAAAAATTATAAATTGAATAAAATATTATGATTAAGGAGGATTATATGAAAAAGAAATTTATTATATTTACTATCATTTTTATACTCTTATTATCAATAATAACTATCTACTTTAACAAGAAAGAAATAAAATCAAATAACTTAACCAAAGTAAAAGTAGCCGAAGTAGCCCATAGCATTTTTTATGCTCCCTGGTATTTAGCAGATTCTCTAGGATATTTTCAAGAAAACGGCCTAGATGTAGAAATAAACCTAACCCCAGGAGCAGACGCTGTAATAGCATCCGTCTTATCAGGAGAAGCAGACATTGGTTTTTGTGGAACAGAAGCAACAATATATGTTGCTGCCAAAAAAAAAGAATTATTTCATAAAATATAAAATAACTCCTGAAACTATAAGTAAAAATAACGAAATAATAAATATTATAATAGGCAAACTAACTATACCAGAACTCTTTTTCTTCTTACCATAATTAGGTCTCTTACTTGGCTTATATACTCTAGCTTTACTTCTTTCTAAACTAGCATTTTTACTCATTTCGTTAATATCACCAATTTGCCCAATAACTTTAGAATAACGCTGTAAATTATTATTTTCATCAACCATATAACCATCTACACCATTTCTTCCAACAATCTTTTCAAATTGATTATATATTTCACCTGAACTGCCGATATAAAATACTGGTAATTCCTCTTTCTTAGAATCACTTACTACACTTAATGATTCCAAATCATTATCCTCACCCCAAAATGAAGAATCAACACCTGTAACCTCATCAATAGAAGACTCGGAATTACTAACAGTAGTACTAGATACGTAAGGATTAGTTACTCTTAAATTATCTCCATCTCTAGAAACAGCAGTAAATTTATTATTACTACTTGGATTATTTCTAATAATACCAATTTCATCATTAACTAAACCATCTTCTTTTTTAGAAATATCATTACTTACTTGTTTAAAATCACTATCTAATTCTCTATTCTTACTATTTTCCATATAATGAACTTTTTGATTACTAGTAGCTTTCTCAAGCAATTTATCAGATATTTCCTCACTAGTCATATTATCATCTATTTTAATCTCACTAAGAGCTTCTTTTTTCTTTTCTGCAATACTTAAAGTATCATTATCACTATAAATCTTATCATCAGAAACAACATATTTATTAATAACGCCATTATCTTCTTTAACAACCTGATTTTCCTTACCCTTAGCAGCAATATTATTAATAGCATCTTCTAAATTCTCAGTTAATTGACTATATTTTTCACTATAAATTATATCCCCACGCAATTTATACTTAGATAAAAAATCATTAACAATCTTCTCTTCATCTTTATTATCAACTATAAATCTGAAATTTATCATTGTAATATCAATACCATTTTTATAAACTTCTCTACCATAAGCAACCATCAAATCTTCAAAATCTTGCTTCTCACTAACATCATTAAAATACATTATAATTTGATTACGCTTAAACTTTCTAACATTATCAATATTAAAAGCAACTACAGTCTCAACAAAAACAGCACTATCTTTTCTACTAAAAAATATAGCATCTTTTTTATTAGATAAAACTAATTTATAAATATCATATGCTTCGTTACTTTGATTCTTTACTTCATAATTACTACTCATAATATCACCCTTTTACAACGTAGAAATAAATACAATCTATAGTATAACATATAAATAAAATATGTAAAACAAAAAATTAATATTTATTAATAAAAACAACAATTTTTGTAAAATAACTATATTTATATATATCTATTTTATTAATTTTATAATTCTTACACATAATATCTAACAAATCACACCTAATCAAAAAACAATTCTTACAATAATAATAATTATAATATCTATCCCTATATCTCTTTCTAATATACCTACACTTCCTTTTATGGATACCACAAAAAACATTCATATTATTACTAATTATTTTCTTTTTACTAATTATATCATTAACTCTATTCCATAAACTATTACTGACAATAGGAGGAACTCTATAATTATCTTTATAAATAATCCACTTATCCCTATCTATACTTATTCTCTTATTACACTTATAATCTATAACACTACTCTTTCTCCCACAATAATAACCCTTATATTTATAATTAGTAAGAATTCTCCTAACAGAAGTACTATCAAACTTTTTATTATATTTTCTATTAACAATATCTGCTACTTCTCTATAATTTAATACCTCTAAAGAAAACAAACAAAAAACATCTCTAACTATGGAAGCTTCCTTTTCAACAATAACTAACTTACCACAATTCTTTCTATAACCAAGAATATTACTACTACCCAAAACAACCCCTCTCTTAATAGATTCACTAAGTCCAAACCTAACACTCTCACTTAACTTCCTAATCTCGTCTTGAGCAATACTGGCCATTAAAGTTAATCTAAACTCACTATCACTACTTAAAGTGTTAATATTATCATTGATAAAATAAACACCCACATTATTTCTCTTTAATAAATCCGTATACCTAATACTATCAATAGTATTTCTAGCAAACCTAGAAACACTCTTAGTAAGAATAAAATCAAAATTACCACTAACACCATCATGAATCATTCTAAGAAAACTACTTCTCTTCCTTACAGATTTACCACTTATTCCATAATCAACATAACCAGGAACATAAATCCAATTCCTATTACTACAAATATAATTAATAAAGTACTCCTCTTGATTAACTATTGAACTCTCTTGACTAATATTATCCGTACTTACCCTAGCATAAAAAGTAACCCTTAAATTTCTGTTAAAAATGTTATCATTCATATTACTTTTTATGAATAAAAATTAAAATTATTCATCTGTCAACAACATACGTCTATAACAAAGGAGAAAAAGATTACCCAATGACCTTCGCCGGTCTTACCAAAAGAGATGGTTCATTTATTGTAGCAAGAGAAAAAATAGATAACTTTACTCTAAATGATTTAAAAGGAAAATATATAATTGGTGGAAGAATTGGCGGTATGCCTGAAATGACTCTGGAATATACCCTAAAAGAAAATAGTATTGATCCTAAAAAAGATTTAACAATAGATACATCTATAGCTTTTGCCGCTATGGAAGGAGCTTTCATTGGCGGAACCGGAGATTTCGTAACACTATTTGAACCAAACGCAACGGAAGTAGAAAAACAAAACTTAGGATATATAGTTGCATCGCTTGGAGAATTAGGTGGTGAAGTACCATACACAGCCTATAACGCTAAAAAAAGCTATATCAAAAACAATCCCAAAGTAATAGAAGGATTTACAAAAGCAATTAACAAAGCCCTAAAATACGTAAAAGAAAACAATAATGAAGATATAGCCAAAAACATTATTAGTTATTTCCCAGATACAAAACTAAATGATTTAATAACTATCATAGATAGATATAAAAAAGTAGATACCTGGAAAGAAAATATAAATATTACTGAAGAAGAATGGATACATATCCAAGAAATAATTATAAATGCTAAAGAATTAGATACTTATGTACCATATAAAGAATTAATATATACTAAATATTTTACTTATGAATAACATCTTAGAAATAAATAACCTATCAAAAAAATACTACACCAAAGAAAAAGAAATACTAGCAATAGATAATATTTCTCTAGCCATAAAAGAAAACACCATAACTGCTATAGTAGGACCATCAGGATGTGGAAAAACAACTATCTTAAATATAATTGGGAAATTAGATAATCCAACAAAAGGAAACATAACCTATAACAAAAATAAAATAGCTTATATGTTTCAAACAGACTCTCTATTTCCCTGGCTTACTATATTAGATAATTGTCTAATAGGTCTAAAAATTAAACATCAATTAACAAAAGAAAATATCAATTACGTAAAACAATTACTAACAAATTATGGATTAAAAGATTTTATAAATAGTTATCCCAAAAACTTATCCGGAGGAATGAAACAAAGAGTAGCTCTAATAAGAACTCTTGCAACAAAACCCGACATTCTACTACTAGATGAACCCTTCTCTGCTCTAGATTATCAAACAAGACTATCAGTATCTGATGATGTATATAAAATAATAAAAAAAGAAAAGAAAACAACTATAATAATAACTCATGATATTGAAGAAGCAATATCCCTAGCCGATACAATTATTATTCTAACTAAAAGACCAGCTAAAATAAAAAAAATAATTGACATAAACTTAACAAATAAACAAACACCAATTACTAAAAGAACCTGTAAAGAATTTAACACTTACTATAAAGAAATATGGGAAAGTATTGATCATAATGTCTAAAGAGCATAAAAATTATCTTAAAAAAAGAAAAAAAGAAAAAATAATCATCTTATTATCTCAATTACTACTAATAACAACACTATTAATAATATGGCAATATCTAGCAGATAAAAAAATAATAAATACCTTTATTACATCATCACCAAAAAAAGTATTAGAAACAATAGTATATTTATATAAATCAAATAATCTATTCAAACATATTGGTATAACTACCTATGAAACAATTATAAGTTTTACTTTAGGAACACTATTAGGATTACTAATAGCAATAATACTATGGTATAACAAGTTTATAGCCAAAGTATTAGATCCCTATTTAACAATAATAAATTCCCTTCCCAAAGTATCACTAGGTCCAATCTTAATAATCTGGTTAGGTGCAAATATAAAGTCTATTATTACAATGTCTATCTTAGTTTCTATAATAATAACTATAATAAATATTTATACTAGTTTTAACGAAACTGACAAAACTAAAATATTATTACTAAAATCATTTAAAGCAACTAAATTCCAAATACTTACAAACTTAATCATACCAACCAATTACAAAACAATTATTAACAGTCTTAAAATAAATATAAGTATGTCTTTAATTGGTGTAATAATGGGAGAATTACTAGTATCTAAACAAGGAATAGGTTATTTAATAATGTATGGCTCACAAGTATTTAATTTAAACCTCGTTATTTCTGGAATAATAATACTTATGATAGTATCATATATAATGTATTTAATAATAATTTACATAGAAAAAAAACTAATTAAAAATTAGTTTTTTTATTTAAAATGTGACTTCTTCATATTTCTCATAATACAAAGACAATGCCTTATCATATTCCCTATCATCATCTAAAGAAACAATAAACTCTTCACCTTCATCAATTATTTCTTTTAATACAAGGAAATCACTTGGCTCATTCTCATTTGAAAAAAACATATATTTATCTATAGTAGTAACTAAGAAAAAACTCTTTCCCTCAAATTCAATTACATCAGTTAAAATATCTTCCATATTACTTACTTACCCCCTTCTCTGCTATCTCTGATTCATGATAAGCTATTTCCTTAGCCTCTCTAACATCACTAGCAGTAACATCAGGTAAGTATTGCTTAGCAACCGTTTTATTAAATTCATTTTCCACTATTATATAACATTCTGAATCAGAAAATCCTTCATTACGACCTCTATTAATAACATAATCAACAGCTTCATCTAAAGATACATATTCTGTACGCCCAGTACTCTTACTAGTTCTCGTAACAGATAAACCATTACTTAAATCTAATATTCCAAATTTATCATAAGCATCATCTGTAGCAGCATAATTATCCATAATATATTTTTCTCCCTTAAATTGCTCATTACCAAATTTACTTAAACCTGATATAAGCATAAGAGCTGTTAATACTAATGTTGCCTCAATTCTTTTAGTTCTTTTCTTAGCCTTTTCAATTTTAATATGCAATCTACGATTATTTTTTCGTTCCCAATATTCATTTGCTTCCATTGCTTCTCGCCTTGGAGTAGGACTCAAATCTGGAACATCAATCTCTCTTCCCATACATACCTCCACTATCTTTATATATTCATTATACAATTTTAGTAAGTATATTACAAGTAACTTTACATTTTTTTACAAATATTTCAACTCTGAAAGGATCTCTTTAATAACTACTCTCTCATCAAAAGGATATCTAACGCCCTTAATTTCTTGATAGTCTTCATGCCCTTTTCCAAGAATCATGATAACATCCCCTTCTTGAGCATGTTCAATACTATATTTTATAGCTTCTTTTCGATCAGGAATAACTATATAATTATCTCCCTTAAAAGTACTTAAAATATCTTTAATAATATCATTAACATCTTCATATCTTGAATTATCCGCTGTTAAAATAGAAAAATCTGCATACTCTGAAGCAACCTTACCACAATCATATCTTCTTTGCTTACTTCTATTACCACCACAACCAAATACTACAACAATTCTCTTTGGTTTAGCTTCTCTAATAGTTTTTATAACATTTTCCATTGCAATTCCCTGATAAGCATAATCAATTAAAACATTAAACTTATCACTAACTTTAACAGACTCTAATCTTCCCTTTACACTAATATGTGACAAAGTCTTCTTAATTGATGAAACATCTACTTTTAATAATTTACATAAAAGTATCGCTCCCATCATATTATAAGCATTAAATACACCTGGAATACTAACTCTAAACTCATCATCAACAAGTCCCTTAAGATGCATATCTATTCCAATAAAGCCAGGTTCAATAATATTCTTAACATCTACTAATTTTAAATCAGCTTTATCACTCTTACCAAAAGTATATTTATCTAATTTAGTATCTTTAATCATATACTCATATTCTTTATCATCAATATTAAAAATACCAACCTTAGCTTGCTTAAATAATCTACTCTTACACTCTCTATAATCCTCATAACTACTATGCTCATCCTTACCAACATGATCTAAACTTAGATTTGTATATATAGCATAATCAAAAACCATATCATCCCATCTATGTAGCATCAATGATTGACTTGAAACTTCCATAACTAAATACTTAACACCCAAATCTAACATTTCTCTCATATACTTATATACTTCATAAGCCTCAGGACTAGTATTTACTGTATGATAAAACTTATCTTTAAAAAATACCCCCATGGTTCCAATACAACCACAAGGATTACCACTCTCATTTAAAATATTCATAATACTAATAGAAGTAGTTGTTTTACCCTTTGTTCCCGTAATACCAATAGTAGTAAGCTCTTCATCAGGACAACCATAATAATTTCTTGAACAAGTAGCTAGACTTCTCCTAGAATTATTAACTCTTACTACAGTAACATTATCATAACTATCACTTATTTCTTTTTCTATAACAATTACGCTAGCTCCCTTTTCTACTGCATCACTAATATATTTATGACCATCTACCATAAATCCCGTTAAAGCAAAAAACATATCTCCCTTTGAAACATTTTTAGAATTGTATTTAATTTCTTTAACAGATACATCTATATTACCAGAAACTAGTTCATAATCTACATTCTTTAATATATCCTTTAATATCAAAATAATCACCCACCTAAATTTATATTATGCCAAATAATTATCAGGATTAACTACAACTCCCTCTTTGGCAAGTTCTTCTTTAAAAGCTTCTTTAAATACAACTAATTCTTTCTTTATTACATCAGGATATACAGCCTTTGTAAACCTAATAGCATCATATATATTTTTAAAACAAACTGTACTCCTATTCTCATATACAGCATTAGAAAAAGCCTGTCTTAAAACAACTAATGCTATATCTGGATATCTAGATGAAACTTCATATACTCTCTTAAATTCACTAGTCATATTAACAATAAATTTCATAATATTTTCTTTTTGGAAATCAGTATACGCCAACTTTACACCAGTTTGATATTCAATCTTTGGTAAAGTCTTTAAAAGAATTAAAACACACTGCTCTTGTGTAGGTTCTTCAACATCAACTCTTTCAAATCTTCTCATAAAAGCCTTATCACGCATAATAAAATGTTCATATTCATAAGTAGTAGTAGCTCCAATTATCTTAATAGAACCTCTACTTAATCCTTCCTTAAACATATTAGCTAAATCTAACCTACCATCACCAATTAAAGTATGAATCTCATCAATAAATAATATAACTCTATCAATCTTCTTTAACTCTTCAACAAGCAATAATACCCTATTATCACTATTACCATCATTTCCCAAAAGAGCTGTTGTATTAATTCTAAAGATTCTATATCCCTTTAACACATTAGGTACAACTCCCAATTGAATTCTATAAGCTAATCCCTCAACAATAGCTGTTTTCCCAATACCAGGCTTACCAACTAAAATAGCACTCTTCTCTGGCGTAAGCAAAACTAATATTAATTTCTTTATTTCTTCATCTCTAGCTACTGAAGGATCAGTAATATACTTATTACTAGTCATCTCATCAGCATATTTAGAAAGTATACTCTCATTCATATTATCACCTCTATTTACTAGCAAGTAAAATAATAACCATTCCCCACATCAAACAAGTAACCATAATAGCGCCTAAAAATATAGCATCTGCAAATCCACCACTTGTTCTTACCCTATAATCATAAAACATCTTATATTTCTTCTTATCATCAACAGGTAATTTATTATTCTTAATTTCTACTGGTAACTTATCATCATCTATATAATTCATCTAAATCAACTCCTCGATTTCTTTTTTTATACTATCATCTAAATTATCAATTATCTTCTTTATTTTCTTACTCTTACTACATAATTGCAATTTATCTTCATAAAATAATAATTTCTCTTCCATACTCTTAATTACTTTATGTATAGCATTTCTACTTATACCTATATTATCACTTATTTCCCCCAAAGACAAGTTATTAAAATAATAATCTTCAAAGTACTCCCTTTGCTTATCATTAAACAAATCTCCATAATAATCATACAAAAGAATTATATAATCTCTATTATCCATAACATCACCTATAAATCTTTAAATAATCCATATACATATTTTTCAATATCAAACTTCTCTAAATCATCAACACCCTCACCAAGACCAACATACTTTACAGGAATATTAATTTCTTCCTTAATAGCTAAAACAATACCTCCCTTAGCAGTACCATCTAACTTAGTCAAAACAATGCCTGTAACATCAGTAATTTCTTTAAAAGCCTTAGCCTGAATAATACCATTCTGTCCTGTTGTAGCATCGATAACTAATAAAGTCTCATGAGGAGCATCAGGAATAATTTTTTTAATAACTCTATTAATTTTCTCTAACTCTCTCATTAAATTATCTTTATTCTGTAATCTACCAGCCGTATCAACTAAAACAACATCATAATTTTCTTTTTTAGCAATCTCTAAAGCATCATATATAACTGAAGAAGGATCCTTAGACTCTCCACTAATAACATTAGTATCAGTTCTCTCTCCCCACTCCTTTAATTGCTCTATAGCGCCTGCTCTAAAAGTATCACCAGCAACTAACATAACCTTCTTACCATTATTCTTTAATTTAGTAGCCATCTTACCAATAGTAGTAGTCTTACCAACGCCATTTACACCAACAAATAATATTACTGTAGGTCCATCACTACTAAAATTAATCTTACTATCAACAATATTATCAGATACATACATAATGAACAACTCATCAATAATAACTTCTTTCAAATAATCACTATCAACAATCTTTTCACTCTTTACCCTATCTTTTAATTTATCAACAAACTTCATAACAGTATTAACACCAATATCAGCCATAATTAAAATATCTTCTAATTCCTCAAAATAATCATCACTAATATTTTTATACTTACGACTAAGATTAGATAATTGCGTAGTAAACTCTTTTCTTGTTTTCTCTAACCCACTATCATATTTCTTAACCTCTTCAGTTTTTTCTTTACTAAATACTTTTTTTATCTTATCAAAAAGTCCCATCTAACCACCTAACTTACCATTTAATTATAACATAAAATATAACAAAAATAAAAGAAATCAAGTAAATTACTCAACTTCTTTATCTTCTTTTTTACTCTTCTTATCTTTCTTTAAAGAAATATCATATACTTCTCTAACTTTATCTTCAATTTCCATCATTAAATCAGGATTATTCTTTAAATATAGTTTTGTATTCTCTTTACCTTGACCAATCTTATTATCTTCATAAGAGAACCAAGCTCCACTCTTATCTATAATACCAGCATCAACTGCTAAATCAACAAGTTCACCCTCACGACTAACACCAGTACCATACATAATATCAACAGAAGCTGTCTTAAATGGAGGAGCAACTTTATTCTTAACAACTTTAATTTTAGTATTATTACCAACAACATCATTACCAACTTTAATTTGTTCTCCGCGTCTAATATCAAGTCTAACAGAAGCATAATACTTAAGTGCCTTACCACCAGGTGTAGTCTCGGGATTACCAAACATAACTCCAACTTTTTCTCTTAATTGATTTATAAAGATAACAATAGTCTTGGTCTTATTAATAGAACCTGATAGTTTTCTAAGAGCCTGTGACATAAGTCTAGCCTGTAATCCAACATGAGTATCTCCCATCTCACCATCTATTTCAGCTTGAGGAACTAAAGCCGCAACAGAGTCAATTACTACAATACTAACAGCTTCACTCTTAACTAAAGTATCACATATCTCTAAAGCTTGTTCCCCTGTATCAGGTTGCGATAACAACAATTCATCAGTATCAACACCTAATGCTTCAGCATAAACAGGATCAAGTGAATGCTCTGCATCAATAAAAGCAGCTCTTCCTCCACTCTTTTGTACTTCAGCAATTGCATGAAGAGCAAAAGTAGTTTTTCCTGAAGACTCAGGTCCATATATTTCTATAATTCTACCCTTAGGATATCCTCCAACCCCTAAAGCTATATCTAAAGATAAAGAACCACTACTAGAAACTTCAACTTTAACCTTTTCTTGATCGCCAAGTTTCATAATAGCACCCTTACCAAATTGTTTCTCTATATCCGCCATTACTTTTTCTAAAGCTTTATCTTTTTCTAATGATTTGTTCATATTATATCTCCTTTACTCACTGTACATGCTAATTATATAATATGAAAAAATCTTTGTCAATACTTTTTCGTACATTTGTTCGTATTATTTTTTATTTATTCCACCAAATCTTCTATCACGGCCATTATATACTAATAAAGCATCTTCAAAATCATCTGGTGTAAAATCAGGAAAATATATTTTAGGAAAATAAAATTCTGCATAACTAAGTTCCCATAACAAGAAATTACTAATTCTAAGTTCGCCACTAGTCCTAATCATAAAATCAACATCTGGTAAGTCTTGATACATATATTTTGAAAACAACTCTTCATCAATACTATCTATATCTACTTTATCTTTAATTATTCTCTTAGTAGCATCAACTATCTCCGCTCTTCCACCATAATTTAAACAAATATTAATTATTCCACCAGTCTTATTTTCAGTAAGCTTAGAAAGCTTATCTCTAGCCTCAATTACCTTCTTAGGTAAAGGATCATCTCTACCAGAAAAAACCACCTTAAAATTATTCTCTAAAAAGAATTTCTTATCTCTCTTAAACATAAGAACAAACAAATCCATCAAATGATCAACTTCATCCTTATCTCTCTTAAAATTCTCTGTTGAAAAAACATATAAACTTAAAACTTTAACACCTCTAGACAAAATATATTTAGAAAGATTCTTTAAATTCTCAAATCCAGCATCATGTCCCTTTAACCTAGACAATCCCCTCTCTTTAGCCCATCTTCCATTACCATCTACAATTATAGCAACATGATTTGGTATCTTTAATTCCTTATCCATAATTTTTCCTCCTTTAATACAAAAAATAGAAATAACTTTCTATTTTCTATTTATGATAACTTTCATTATTAATTATTTTAAAACTTCTATATATTTGCTCTAACAAAATAACTCTAAATAATTGATGAGGGAAAGTCATCTTAGAAAAAGATAAACTATAATCAGATCTCTTCTTTATATCATCATGAAGTCCTAATGAACCACCAATTACAAAAACTATATTAGAATTATTTATTAAACTTTTATCAATAAAACTAGAAAATTCTACTGAAGACATAGAATTACCATCAATTTCCAAAGTAACAACATAATCTTTATTACTAATATGTCTTAATATCAAATCTCTTTCTGAATTAATATCACTATCCATTACTTCTTCTATAATTACTTTATGATATTTACTAAGCCTTTTCAAATACTCATCAATAGCATCTCTATAAAAAGCTTCCTTAATTTTACCAACACAAATAATTTTTATCATAAATCTATTATCTCCGTCTCAATTTCCTGTCTAGCAACTACAATATTACTAAAACTAATATCATTATCTCTTAACCACTCTTTAAAAGTATTATATGCTAAATCATAAGTATTATTTTCTTCAGATATATGTGCTAAAACAACACACTTTGTCCTATCTCCTATAAAAGAGCACAAATATCTAGAAGCATCATAATTAGATAAATGTCCCTTATCACTAAGAATTCTCTGTCTCAATTTCAAAGGATATCTACCATTATTTAACATCTCTATATCATGATTAGATTCCATTATATATAAATCTCGATTAGACAATAATGAAAAATATCTATTATTAATATAACCAGTATCCGTAATATAAACAATACTCTTATCTTCTCCACTAAAAATATAACCGATACTCCCCGGAGCATCATGTGAAGTCTTAATAACATCAACACAAATATCTTTAAAAGTAAAATTATTATTTTTTATTACTTTATAATTACTCAAATAATTCAAATCACTTAACATCTCTTTTGTAACAAAAACTAAAGGATTAAATTTATTAACAAATACCTTTAATCCCTTAATATGATCTGAATGAGTATGTGTCATAAATATAGCATCTATATCCTTACCACTAATCCCTAAACTTTCTAACTTACTAGTGATATATTTACAACTATTACCAGCATCAATTAATATCTTAGTATTTCCACACTCGATATATGTAGTATTTCCCCTACTACCAGATGAAAGAACAACTACTCTCATTAGTACAAAGTTAAGGGATCAAAAGGATTACCAGTATTACCACCAAGAGAAGGATCCCCTCTTGAAGTAGCAAAGTGTAAGTGCGTTCCAAGATAAGGTGCCGAACTAGTTGGAACAGGATATACCTCACCAGTATTACCCATTGTACCAATCTTTTGTCCTCTCATAACTACCTGTCCTGTTTTAACTATAATAGTAGCCAAATGCATATAAGTAGAATGATAACCACCAATATTATGATTAATAATTACATAATTACCTCTTCGTCCATTACATCCAATATTACCAGCATAACAACCACCATTAGCTGCTATTACTGTTCCATTATTTGCTGCATATACAGCTGAACCATAACCAGGACCATATATATCTATAGCAGCATGCATAGTTCCCCAACGATAACCATAATAAGTAGTAATCGTATAAGGAGTATCAGTTGGCCAAGCCCAATAAGTTAAATCAGCTATATGAGGAACTTCTTTTTCACCTTTAACAACAATCTGATCAACAGAAGGCTTTAACTCAGAAGAACTCAAAGTCTGCGTACCAGTCAATTGACCATTAATATACAAATACTCTCTATTTACTCTATATAATCCCTTTTCACCAGCCTGAGCAATATACTCAGTACCCTTTAATTGCGTTTCATCATATCTAACAATAGTATTAAAATTTCTTTCTTCATCATTAACACCATTTACCTCAACAGCAACATCTAAAACTGGATTAATAAGTCCAACATTAACTTCTTGTCCCGAATATAACAAAGTATTCTCACTATTAAATCCCGAATTAGCTAATAAAAATTCTTGAACATTTAACTTATTAGCCGTTGCAACCGAAGAAACAGTATCACCATCTTTAACAATATAACTAGCTTGCTTTTCCGTAGTTCCAAATAACAAATACTTAGCAAGCATAGAAGCATCATTAAATATTTCATTATCTATAGAAATATATCCCTTTTTATAAGTAACATTCTGATTTAAATCAATACTCTTTATTACACTACCAGTATCAACAATTTCTTTTTGTGTACTATTCATATAATTAGTATAATCTTTATCATTAACAAATGATTTAATTAAAGAAACTAAAGCATTATCAAAAACTTCTTTGTTTGTCGTATATAATTTTCTAGTTTCATAACCATCATCACCAGTCTTAGAAGAAATTGTAATAATAACACCCTTAATAGTAAATTGTTTCAATTTAACCATTTTATTATAAATAGTTTCATTAGAATCTACTCTATTATTATAAGTAACAACCTTCTTAATTGAAACACCATTAGGCATATATACTTTATCGACTTTATACTTCTTCATTACATCAGCTTCTTTAGTATTAATGTATTCCTCAAAAGAATTACCATCTTTTACAACGCCAATAACTTCTCCATCGACATAAACATTATATACCTCACTTGGCTCACGATTATTATACGAAGTAAATCCCAACCCAAAAGCAAGTACACTAACCAAAATAATTATTATATAATAAGAAATCCTAAAATCCTTATTTAGCACTATTACCACCTTCTTTTTTTATTGACAAAAACGTAGATGTCTTCTTTTTAAATAACATATCTATAGTAGCTATAGGACCATTACGATGTTTTAACAATATTAACTGAATTGGTGAAGGTATACTATCATCTAGAGCCTCTTCCGTATTAGGAGCATGCAAAGCAGCAACAATATCAGCATCCTGTTCGATAGAACCAGATTCCCTCAAATCACTCAAAACAGGCTTCTTATCCTCTCTTTTCTCAACATTTCTTGACAATTGAGAAAGAGCAATAATAGGAACCTCTAACTCTAAAGCCATTGTCTTTAAACTCCTAGATATCTCCGAAACCTCTTGTTGCCTACTACCAGCATATTTACCACTAGAATCAATAAGTTGCAAATAATCAATTACAACAAGACCAAGTCCCTCACCCATAGTAGCTAATCTCCTACATTTAGACTTTATCTCAGAAACAGTAACTCCTCCAGCATCATGAAAATAAATATTAGTATCAGAAAGTTGACTAATAGCTTCATTTACTCTACGCCAATCATCATTCTCTAATCTACCAGTTTGTAACTTTTTATTATCAATCTGCCCCAAAGAACTAATCATTCTTATAATAAGTTGTTCAGCAGGCATTTCTAAAGAGAAGAAAGCAATATTCTTCTTTGTACTCTTAGCAGCAGCACTAGCAATATTTAAAGCAAATGCTGTTTTACCAACAGCTGGACGAGCTGCAACAATAATTAACTGCGTAGGATTAAATCCATTAGTCAAATTATCTAAATCAGCCATACCAGAAGTAAGACCAGTAATCTTTCCCCTATTCTTAGACAACTTCTCCAAATCACTCTGAACTTTATCCAAAACATCACTAACAGGCCTAAAATCACTAGTTCTAGTTATTTTAGAAACCCTAAGAATACTCTTTTCAGCATCATCAACAATATCAGCAACCTTTAAAGAAGGATTATTAGCATTACTAATAATATTAGTAGCCGTTTCTATCATTCTTCTCAAAGTGTAATTACCTACTACAGAATCAATATAATATGATATATTTGCTCCCGTAGCAACACTATTAATTACTGAATTTAAATACTCAACTCCACCAATTTGAACCAAATATCCCTTATCTACTATACGTGCAGTTACAGTAGTAGCATCCACAGGTTTCTTATCAAGATATAATTCCTGAATTACCTCAAATATTTTACTATGACTATCTAAATAAAATACTTCCTTTGAAACTTCTTCACAAGCCTTTTGTAAAGAATTATAAGACCAAAATACTGAACCAATTAAAGCCTTTTCAGCTTCTATATTATGTGGTAATCCATTGTTCATAAGTAACACCTACTTCTCTACTAACATAACCCTAATATCACAACTAACCTTTTTATGTAAATTTATTCTAACATCATGATAACCCAATGAATTAAGAGGATTATCTAAAACAATTTTTTTCTTATCGATATCAAAACCCTTTTTACTTAATTCTTCACATATTTGTTTACTACTAACAGATCCAAACACTTTACCATTATTAGACTTAACAACAAATTTAAGAACAGTTCCCATTAACTTATTACTAATCTCATTAGCAACCTTAATATCATTATCTTCTTTGTTTTTAATATTTTCCAAATCTTTATTTAAGATATCAGAACTCGTTTTTGTATACTTAACTGCATAACCATTTTTAATCAAATAATTAATTGCATAACCATCACTAACTTCTTTAATTTCATTCACACGCCCCTGCTTTTTTAAATCCTTTATAAAAATAACCTTCACAATATCCACCCTCCATAAAAACAATTATACTATAAATATTTTCTTTAGTAAAGAACATAAAACCCGTTTCTTTTACATAGAAACGGGTTTAACAAACTTAATTATTCTTTTTATTTAAATATTTACTGATACCATATATTCCACCAACTGCTACAATAGAAATACCTGAAATAATTAATATTGGCAACATTCCTGTTGGAGGACTTTCGATAGGAGCATCTTTCATAACAATCTTATTGTCAGCAAGACTCTTTCCATCTTTATCAGTTACTGTACCATCAACAGTCATCTTAAACAAGATAGCTTCTGCAGTAGAATAACCATTTGGTGCAGTTCTTTCAACTAAGTAATATGTACCAGGAGCAAGTCCAGAAATAACTTTTGGTTCTGTACCAGATGTCCAAGAAGCATCTGTTCCATCAGCAAGTCTTGCTGGAATACACTCACCATACATATCTAAATCAAGTTGAACTTTTGTTCCATCAACCTCAACAACACCCTCATCTTCCTGGCTTCCACCTTCAACTATTGTTGAATCAAGGTCATCGCCCATTTCTGTATCTACTTCAGTTTCATCATAGAATTTAATTACTTCGCAGATAGAAATCTTAGCTCCAGGAATTTCTTTACTAGTAGCAATATCTTGCTTACTAATTGTTAAACTATTAAATTCATTTTTAAGAACTAAAGTATTATCTGATACTGTCTTTTCCCCAGTTACAACACTACCATCAGCATTCATCTTAAATGCAGTAGCTTGTGTAACTATTTTATAACCTGTTGGAGGTAATTCTTCAACTAAATAATAATCTCCAACTTTTATACCATTAAATTCGGCAGGAGTTGTACCAGATGTCCAACTTAATACAACCTCATCTTCATATTCGTTCTTTACAGTCTTAGCAGCAGCACAATCATAAGAACTTTCCTCAAAAGCTGCCTTTGTACATATTTTTAATTTAGCTCCCACTACTTCTTCTTCACCAGTTGCGGCCTGCTTACTAATTTTTAATACATTTTTATTATTTTGAATTCTTATAACTATTTTACCATCATCGAATTCCACTAATTGATAATTTGGAGCATTATCACATATTTCCATATTCTTAGGATCGAAATTTTGACCACTTAACTTTCCACAAACCTTCTCAACTTCAACTTTTTGAGTAACACCATCATCTGAATCAGCATCTGTATTACATGAAGAATCAAAATCTTTATACTCTACAGTTGCATGTTCTGTATCCAAAGTAAATGTTGGATTAGTATCACCACCAGTTGGTTCCGTAGGGTCTCCAGTTGGATCACCACCAGTTGGAACTGTAGGCTCTGTAGTTCCTGTTTGCGTTGCAACATAAGGTGTTGTTGTCGTTTTACAAATATACTTAATGTCACTATCACAATAATCATCTGTAGTAGCAGCTTGTCCATCACCGTCAAGACACCTACTACCACCTTCATCATCTCTATTTACAGTATGACAATAATCAGTCGTCTCACCTGGAACATATCCATCTGGAACTGCAGTTTCTCTAAAGCAATATTTTTTTCCATAGAATTGATCATTATTAGAATCAACTGGTCCATAAGTAAACTTAAAGCTTGTACCATCAGATGATACAACTGGACCACTTAATGTTACAGGTGGATTAACAGCAGTAAATTGTGCTCCTGCTAAAGGCTCACCATTTTGGTCAACTTTTAGTATTTCAATAACATGAGAAGTTAAATCTATTTTATTTATCTTAAAGTTTAATACATGAATTCCCTTAAAACTAACTTTCTTCTTCTTAGTAATAAGTAATGTCTGATAACCACTCTTACAATATGTCTCACCAATTGAATAAGATCCTGTAACAGTTCCTGTTACTTTTAAAGAAAAACTATAATCACTAGTTTCTGCATTAGCCCCTGTAGACTTAATATAGAAACTTAAAGATTCTGTACCAGTAGGAACTGTATATCCCTCACTAGTAATCTCTTTAATTAAATTCTTACCATTAGCATCAGAATATAAATATAATCTCTGACCTTCTACCAATTTTTCAGCAGTAATAACATACTTAGGAGTTCCATTTAAATAAGAAGTTCTTAGTCCAGTAATAGTAACTATTTTAGACATAAATGTCGAATTGTTACCTTTCTTTACCAATGTCTGTGTTGATGTATGTTTTGTAGTACTTATAAAGTCTTTATTACTCTTAGAATTTATATCATTTGCTCTTTTCTTTCCTTCAGAAACAATTGAGTTAATAGTAATATCACTACCACCAGAGAAATTACCACTACCAGATAATCCCAAAGCCTTATTTAGAGATGCAACTTTATAAGCATACGCTTTATTACTGTCACTACCCCATCCCTTACTATTTACGTAATCAACTATTTGGCCAGCTACTATCAAATTATAATTACTTGTTACATTACAAGATTTCAAAGTACCATAACCAGCATCCTTTGATATAACAACACAATAAGCTAACTCATTATTTGAAGTTTTCTTATAAGTTGTTATTGAATGGTTTGATCCTGTACTAATTCCATAATTAGAAAATTTAATACCACTATCTTTTGCTTTATAAACATTAATTGTTGCAGCATTAACACTAAATGGAATTATTGCCAAAAGTGAAATCACAATAGCTAAAAATACTCTCTTAAATTTTAACATTTTATCACACTTCCTCCACTATAACAAAATTATAACATACTATCTTTTTTTTTACAACAAAAAAAGATAAAGATTATCTCTTTATCTCTACAATTTCATAAGCTTCAATTATATCTTGCTCTTTTATATCATTATAATTTTCAATTGTAATACCACATTCAATACCACTCTTAACTTCTTTAACTTGATCTTTTTCACGAGCTATTGTATTAATATTACCATCATAAATTACAACACCATCTCTTATTATTCTAGCCTTAGCATCTCTTTTAATAACTCCACTAGTTACCATCGAACCAGCTATCGTTCCAACCTTAGAAAACTTAAATAATTTTCTAACCTCAGCTTGACCAATAACTTTTTCTTCATATTCAGGTTCAAGCTTTCCTTTCATAGCTTGCTCCATCTCTTCAACTAGCTTATAAATAATATTATATAATCTAATATCAACTTCTCTTTCTTTAGCATAATCTATAATCTTATTATCAGGTCTAACATTAAATCCTATGATAATTGCATCACTAGCCTTAGCTAAAACAATATCAGATTCACTAATAGCTCCAATACTACTTCTAATTATATTAACTTTAATACCATCGACATCAAGTTTTAATAAAGAATTTCTAACAGCTTCTTCACTACCCTTAACATCAGCTTTCAAAACAACATTAATTTCCTTAGAACCTGCATTAATTCTATCAAACAAATCATCTAAACTTACAGAATGACTAACTTTATTATTAGCATTTTTAAATTTCAATAACCTATTAGCTGCAATACTCTTAGCCTTCTTTTCTGTATCGAAAACCATAAACTTATCACCAGCACTAGGACTCTCAGATAATCCCGTAATACTAACTGGTGTACTAGGTCCAGCCTCTACTAATGACTCATTTCTATCATTCTTTAATGTTCTAACTTTACCTGCATAATTTCCTACTACAATAGCATCACCAATTCTCAAAGTACCATTTTGAATAAGTAAAGTACAAACAACGCCACTTCCCTTATCAATCTTTGATTCAATTACAGTACCGGAAGCATATCTATTAGGATTTGCTTTCAATTCACACATTTCACTAACAAGTAAAATTCTCTCTAACAAATCATCTATTCCCATACCTGTTTTAGCAGAAATATTAACAAACATAACATCTCCGCCCCACTCTTCAGGCATAACTCCCGCTTCGGCCATCTCAGTAAGAACCTTCTCTGCATTGGCACCTGGTTTATCCATCTTATTAACAGCAACAATAATAGGAACACCTGCTGCCTTAGCATGATCAATTGCTTCCTTAGTTTGAGGCATAACTCCATCATCAGCTGCAACAATAATAATAACAATATCGGTAATAGAAGCTCCTCTAGCTCTCATCTCTGTAAATGCAGCATGTCCTGGAGTATCAATAAATGTAATTTTCTTATCATTATGCTTAATTTGATAAGCACCAATAGCTTGTGTAATTCCCCCAGCTTCACCAAGAACAACATTAGTTTTTCTAATTGTATCAAGTAAAGTAGTTTTACCATGATCAACATGACCCATAATAGTAACAACAGGAGGTCTTTCAGAAAGTTCACTTTCATTATCAACAATCTCTAATTCCTCAAAATTATTCTCATCAACAACTTCTTCTCTCTTAATATTTTTATTATAATCCATAACTAAAATAGAAGCTGTATCATAATCAATAGACTGATTTAAATTCATCATCATACCTAATGCCATAAGTTTCTTAATAACTTCTGAAACAGAAACTCCAATCGCATTAGCTAACTCTCCTACTGTCATACCATCACGATAAATTACATCATCATCATTTATTTCAACAACATTTGATTTCAATTTATCTTTATGTTTATACATCTCTTTTCTCTTAGATACAAAATCATCATTAATAGGAGTAATCTTACTACTCTTAACTTTTTTATTACTAATCTTTTCCTTCTTAGCAACTTCAATCTCTTCTTCTATTTCCTCTTCTTCAAAGTTATCTTCATCACTACTATAATCTCCATTTTCAATCTCATTATCCAAAATTACAATAGCTTCATCATCTAACATATCATTTTCATCTTTTGCATCAATATTCAACTTTTCACACAAACTTAAAATAACTGAAACATCCAAAGACACATCTAAAGCATATTCTAATACACTCATCATGAGTATCACCTCCATATATTATTTTATTTAACCATATTATATAGCTCCTCATAAATACTATCAGGAATATCTATTCCTAACTTCTTATCTAATATTTTATTCTCTCTACACTTTTCTATTACTGAAATATCTCTCTTTAAATAAGCTCCTCTTCCATTAGCTTTTCCACTCAAATCAATAAATACTTCATTATCTTTATTTATAACTACTCTAATAAGATCCTTTTTTTCTAACTTCTCCATAGTTACAATACAACTACGCATTGGTATCTTCTTCATTACTATCCTCTTCTACCTCTATTCCATTATTAGAAGAATATTTTTCTCTATATTCATTAACATCAACTTCCTCATCACACTTAACATCAATCTTAAAATGCGTAAGTCTAGATGCTAACTTAACATTAATACCCTTCTTACCAATTGCTAAAGATAAATTATCTTTATTAACAATAGCTACAGCTTCTTTCTTCTTAACATTAGTAATAAATACCTCTACATCCTTAGCAGGAGAAAGAGCATTCTTAATAAATACAATTGGATCTTTACTATATTCAATAACATCTATTTTTTCATCAGCTATTTGTTTTAATACACGACTAATCCTACTACCATTAGGACCAATAACACATCCAACTGCCATTACATTTTCAACTTCACTATAAACAGCTATCTTACTTCTAACACCAGCTTCTCTGGCAACAGAATATAAAACAACAGTACCATCACTAATTTCAGGTATCTCAGTTTCCAATAATCTCTTTAAAAATCCATAATGACATCTTGATAATAATATAAATACGCCCTTATTACCAATTTCAAGCTTTGTAACATAAGCCTTAATTTGACTTCCCATTTCTAATTTTTCTCCAGGAATAACATCTTTCTTAGGAAGTAAAGCAAAAGTCTTACCCAAATCTACATAATAAGTACTAGCATCCTCTCTAGCTAAAGTACCAATAACCATTTCATCTTGCTTATCTCCATACATATTAGCAATTATCTCTTTTTCAGCTTCTTTAACTCTTTGAACTACAACTTGCTTAGCAGTACCTGCAGCTACTCTACCAAAATCAGTCATCTCAACTGGTTTTTCAATTGTCTCACCTATTTCAATATCAGGAACTTGTTTTTTAGCTTCCGTTAATGAAATTTGACTCTTTTCATCAAAATAATTCTCATCCTCAACTACAGTCCTAACAGAAAACAATTTAATTTCTCCTGTATCAGGATTAACTTCACATCTTGCTGTTCCGCCCTTTTTCTTATAAGCTGCAGCCATAGCTTGTTCCATAGCTTCGATAATTATACCCTTATCAATTCCCTTCTCGCTTACTATAGCGTCTACAGCAGTCATAAATTCCTTCATTTGTTTCTTATTCATTACTATCACCTTTCTCCTTTGAAGATATATCTAAAATGTAACTATCAGGAATAATATCATTCTTATCTAAAATATCATTTACAACTCTAGTTACATCAACAACCGTATCAATATCAATAATCTTATTTCTATCAATAACAATTCTTAAAAAATTATTATTACCTTCCTTAACATATTCAATACTATCAATAAGTATTCCCATATCATTAATAGGATTTTCAATTAATTCTCTTACTTTACTCTCTATCATAAATCCTCCTATATTAAAAAGTGGACTTTTATAAGGCCACTTTCTCTCAAGACATCCGTATTATAACACAATAACAATAAAAAAACAAGAATAATCTTGTTTTTATTTAGCATCAATATATTTACTAGCCATAACATAATATTGAAATGCACTTACAATCGCAAAGATTGCAGCAATAATCAACATTACATCACTAAATCCTATACCAATTAATTCAAAAGGCATATTGTAAAATAAAGCAAAAGTTAAACCAACCATTAAAGAAGCTGTCTTACACTTTGCCGTATATATAGCTGCTACAACATGACCCTTATTACCAACAATCATCTTCATAGAATCAACAGCAAAATCTCTAACAATTATAATTACAGCAACTGTTGTACTAATCATACCTTCACTAGCTAAAATAACAAGCAAAGAATTAGTAAGCATCTTATCACTAATAGAATCAACCATCTTACCAAAATCTGTAACCATATTATATTTTCTAGCTACGTATCCATCAAGAAAATCAGTTATAGATGCTATTATAAACAAAACACCTGCTACTAAATATTTTACCTCAATAACTCCTACAGCACCAACTGTAAAATAAGGTAGATTTATACCTACATTTTCAAAGGGAAATAATAATACTATCATTATAACAATAGATAATACTATTCTTGATAAAGTTATCTTATTCGCTAAATTCATTTATACCATCTCCAACATAACTTAGTTTACTCTCAACAAAATCATCATTACCGCCTTTATTTCTAACAGATAAATATATACATACCATAACTATTATTAATAACAAAACAGCAGCAATTACAATTTTTCTAACCTTTTTATCTTTTTTAGTCAAAGTATATGGAGATAATATCTTCATATCCTTTTCACTTTCCTCTTTTTTCTTCTTAGCTTCTTCTATATCTTCTAAAGAAATCTTTGAAGTCTCTTCAAACAAATACTCATTAAAAGAATCTAACATTTCTTCACCATCAAGTCCTAAATATTTAGCATAATCTCTTATAAAATACTTTAAAGAAAAAACATCTTTAAAATCTTCTTTTCTACCTTCTTCAATACTTTCTAGTTGACTAGCCCTCATCTGAAGATCTTGAGCAGCCTCTTCTAAACTAACACCATTCTCTTCGCGCTTTTGCTTCAACTGTAATCCAATTTCCTTCATTATATCTCCTCATAAATAAATAACAATCTTATAAGCCACGTTCTGTACCTAAAAGGCGGTAAACATTTATCTATAGTTAAACTATCCAATCGGAAATTCTTATTCTTTCCTCATGATTCCTCTACCAAAATTTGAGTTTCTTGCTTGTGGGGTTTACCTCGTTTCACTTTTATATTTCTATAAAATTCGTCACTGTGGCACTTTTACACTAATTAATTCATAGCAAAGCCTTAGAATTAATTAACGCCGTAAGCATAAGCTTCCTTAGGTTATTTATTCCCTAAGCACAAACACTACTATCATCACAGATAGTGCAAGCGTGGACTTTCCTCTATATATATAAATATACAGCGTTTACCCAGACTAATTATTTTCTTTACCTAATATTATTTTTTCTAATTGACTAACTCGGCGAAGTAAATCAACATTAGTAACCTCTTTTTCAGAATATTTTAAAGCTTCCATACTAGACTTCAAATTCCTAATTTCTTCTTTTAATTTTTCATTTTCTGTAGATAACTTATTATTCATTGTCGCTATTTCTCTTATAATACCATTATATTCATTATAATCCTTAATAATAATATCAAGAAATTTATCTACTTCTTGCAAATTATATCCTCTAGCATCAATTTTAAAGTCTTTTTCTAAAATATCTTGACTGCTCAAACTAATTCTATCATGATACATATAGATCACCTCTATACTAATATTTTAATTTATTTGTAGTTATTTGTCAATTGATATTAAAGAATTAAAAAAGGCATTTAAAATAATAACATAAATACCCTATTTAGTCAAATTTTGACACCTTTCACAATAATAAGTACCTCTTCCCCCAACCCTTATTTTTACTATTTTAGAACCACACTTAGGGCATTCACATCCCTCTTTAGTATGAACATTTAATTCCTGTTGAAACAAGCCATGAACACCATTAACACTACTATAACTCCTAATTGTAGTTCCCCCTTTTTCTATAGCTTGTTCTAACACTAATCTTGTATTATCAATAATACTCCTTATTTCTTTATCACTTAAATCACATACTCTTTTCAAAGGGCTAATACCACTCAAGAACAATATCTCATCAGCATATATATTACCTATTCCAACAATAATACTCTGATCTAACAAAACACTCTTAATTGGTAATTTCTTCTTACTATACTTATCCCTCAAATAATTAACAGTTAGCTCCTTATCCCAAGGATCTAATCCCAAAGAAACCAAAGGACCAATTTCCCTAATCCTACCTTTATCAATCAAATGCATCTTACCAAATTTTCTAACATCCATATATCTAAGTTCACTACCATCAGAAAGTTTAAATATAACATGTTCATGCTTATTTATTTCATCTTTAGAACTCTTAATAAAATACTTACCTTCCATCCTTAAATGTGATAACAAATAATAATCATCTAAAACAAACATTAACCATTTTCCATATCTAGAAATACTATTAATCCTTTGTCCCCTTATCTTATCACAAAACTCTTTAACACTAGGATATTCAATAATACCATCATAATATATCAAAACATCCTTAATAATTTTATCCTTAACTCTTAACTCTAAACTCTTCCTAACAGTCTCAACTTCAGGTAATTCAGGCATAACATCACCACTCTCTACTTAGCTTCATATAAATCTTTACCAATAGATATCTCTACCTCTAATGGAACACTTAATTTATAAATACCCTCCATTACTCTCTTAACAATTTCTTTAACAACATCTAGTTCATCATTACAAACATTAAATACAAGTTCATCATGAATTTGTAATAACATCTTACTCTTTAATTTTTTCTCTATAAATTCCCTATCAATACTAATCATAGCCATCTTTAATATATCAGCACTACTTCCCTGAATAGGAGTATTTAAAGCCATTCTCTCACCCATACTTCTAATATTATAATTAGTATTCTTAAGTTCATTAATTACCCTTTTTCTACCCATAATAGTCTTAACATAACCATCATCATAAGCCTTCTTAATTTCACTATCCATATAATTCTTAATACCAGGATAAGTATTAAAATAATTATCAATAAAACTTCTTGCCTCTTTAGGACTAATACCCAAATCAGAAGCTAAACCATAACTAGATATACCATATATAATACCAAAATTAACAGCCTTAGCTCCCCTTCTCATATCCTTAGTTACCTTATCCATAGGAACATGATATATCAAAGAAGCTGTATGAGTATGAATATCAAAATTATTCAAAAAAGCCTCTTTCATACTATCAATATTAGCCAAATGTGAAAACACTCTTAATTCAATCTGAGAATAATCACTACTTAATATTACACTATCACTATCACTAACAAAACTCTTTCTAATTAATCTTCCATATTCATTTCTAATAGGAATATTCTGCAAATTAGGTTCTATTGAAGACAACCTACCAGTTCTCGTCAAAGTCTGAGTATAAATAGTATGAATTCTACCATCATCCATAATACTACTCTTTAATCCCTCAATATAAGTACTATATAATTTAGTAAGCATTCTATATTCAAGAATTAAACCAACAATAGGATAACCACTAAGTTTAGATAAAGTTGCTTCATCAGTAGCATAATTACCACTTTTACCCTTTTTACCATGAGGCATTTCCAATTTATTAAATAAAACATCTCCTAATTGTTTAGGACTAGATATATTAAACTCACAATCAGCTAAATCATATATACTTTTACTAACTTCATTAACTCTCTTTAATATATCCTTACCCATATCATCTAATATATTACTATCACACCTAATACCAACATATTCCATTCTACCAAGTACATATACTAAAGGCATCTCTATATCATTATATATATCAAGAACTCCCTCATGCTTCATATCACTAGTTAGTTTTTCTCTAACTTCATAAATAAACTTAGCCTTCATAACACATCTCTTAGCTCTATCTTCTAAAGACAATTCCTCTTTTTTATCATAAAAAGGAATATCATATCCCATATCATGAGCTACATATGCTATATCATCATTAATATTATAATTTAATAAATAACAAGAAATCATAACATCATCACTAATATTATCAATATCTATGCCCTTTTTCTTAAAACTAACATACATCTTTTTAGCATCATAAGTATAAATATTACCACTAATACCAGATATATCACTAAATCCATCTATATATAAACTATTATTTTTATTATATATACCAATACCAACAATATTCCCACGATGATAATTACTATTATCAATATCTACATAAACAGAAACATCATCACTAATACTATCAATACTATCAACAATCTTATATTCCAAATCACTACTGTCACTAACAATATCAACCTTTTTTATAAAAGAATGAAACTCCAATTCCTTATATAACTTAACTAATTCTTCACTAACACCACCACTATACTTAATATCATCAAATGAAGTATCAACAGGAACTTCTTTAAATATCGTAGCTATATCTTTACTCATAAAAGCACTATCCATACCATCTTTAAGCTTAGTCCCCGTAGCCCCCTTAACTTCATCAACATGCTTATACAAGTTTTCAACCGTATCAAACTCTTGCAATAACTTCAAAGCAGTCTTTTCACCTATTCCCTTAACACCAGGAATATTATCAGAAGGATCACCCATTAATCCCTTTAAATCAATCATTCTAATAGGTTCTATTCCATAAGTACTAACAAAAGTATCATGATCCATCATAACATAATCTTTACTCTTAAGTAGTTTAACACTAACTTTATCACTTATTAATTGCAATAAATCCTTATCACTACTAACAATTAATCCACTATAATTATTACTATTATCAATCATTGAAGAAAAAGTACCAATAATATCATCAGCTTCATATCCAACAACTTCTAAATATTTAATTCCCATAGCAGTAAGTATTTCTTTAGCAACTGGAAACTGCATCTTAAGATCATCAGGAGTCTCAATTCTACCACCCTTATAATCATCATACTTATCATGTCTAAAAGTCTTTCCTACATCAAACGCTACTAACAAATATTTAGGATTCTCATCACTAACAATTTTATTAATCATATTAACAAAACCATATAACCCATTAGTAGGAAATCCCTTACTATTTCTCATTACATTGCCTGTATATGCCGTAGCATAATAACTCCTAAACAACAAATTATTTCCATCAACTAAAATAACCTTTTCCATACTATCACCAAATTAATTATACCATAATTAAAAAAACATATATAACAATAAATAATTAGATAACAAAAAAAAGAGCCTAAGCTCTTAAGAATCAACATTTTCAGATTATTAATCTGTACTAACGTTGCTAGTATCTTTACCCCAGCAGTCACCCCAAGTTTGATCACCCAAACCAGTAGGAATTATTGCCATAATAAATGATACAAGAGTAAATACTAAGAAAACTGCAATAGCATATACTGCTCTTCTAATTAAAACTCCTTGTGCCTTTTTCATTTCCTCTTCTTTACCAGCAATTACTGCTCTAGCTAAATCAAGAGATCCAAATAAAATAAGTAATATTGGAACTACCCACTTCAAAACATTAACAACATTATAAATAATAGTAACAACTGGTCCTAATTTGTCACAAAAATCAATAGCTAAAAAACTCATTTTTTTCCCTCCTCACATCTACTTATAAGTATACACTGAATTAATAACAAAGTCAATATTTTTAAAAAATAAAAAAACTACATAAAGTAGTTAAAATTTTAAAAATTTATTTTTGGATGTATCACCATTACCAGTAACAACCTTTTTATATAATCCAAGTTTTCCCAAGAAAGGAAGCAAAATCTTGGAATTATCCACTCTATCATTCATAGGAGGTAATGCATAGAAAATCTTTGTATTAGACTCCCTACCAAAAATAGATATATCCTTATCATTTAACAAGCAAGAATTAAGAACAACCTTAAAATTTCTTAACTTCATAAATGAAGTAGGTTCTAATTTAGTAATTTTATTCAACGCTAAAGTAGATGGTTCTATCAAATAAATAACATCCGAACATATTGACAAAGCAACATTATCTGGAACATCATTTAAATCAACTAGAATAATACTAACATCTTTAAATCTCTCTAAAGTATTACTTAGTTCCTGAAAAGTAACAGAAATCATACTCTTATCATTAAAGAATAAGAAATCAGACTTATTTACTTCAATAGAAATAACAGAATAATTCTTCTCTAGTTGACGCTTTAACATATATATCAAACTAGTTGCTCCAGCATGAGCAGTAAAGTTTTTAAATCCAATTATTCTAGAACCATTGGCCATAGGAACATTAGGATTACCAACATTACTATTCATATCAACACCAATATTAGCATTAATAGATTGATAATTAGCAACATCCTTATATTGATGAGGATTATTATACAAATATATCATTTCACTCTCATTACGAGCAAAATTATATACACCAATATTAACTAATTTAGATATATATACATCATTTATAATAGGGTCATCACACAATAATAGTATTATTTTACTAACATCTAGTCCAATAGAAAGTTTTTGGATATTATTTATATCCCTATAGTTTTTTATAGCAGTTATATCCAAAAACATTCTATTGAAGAAAAAATTAGAGAATGTTTGTACTAACTCATCTGCAGAAAACTCTCCATTAAGTGACTTAATAATATCAACATTTAAATTAGCAAATTTATTTCTATTCAAATTAGATACTATAACGTTCATACATCCATCTCCTTTTTATCCAATTACGACTGTCTCTCCACTGGCGGTAATAGGCAAATTTATAACATCCAATATAGGAAAGTTTATTACATAATAAACTGTAACTGAATAATAATGCTTGTTAGTTTCACCCTTTTGAATAATGCAAACACCATAATCCTTGTACATAGTTTCGTCAACCTTACTATCACCAGCTTTACTTGTACAATATTCAACGTAATTTGCTTCTGTAGGATCAGAATATCCATAAGGAACACTCCTTAGATACTCTCCCAATTTAGAAGCAAGTATAACATTACTACCAGACATATCATACTCATATTGCTCTAGTAAATTTATAACATTATTTTTTATTCTATATATCTTAGCAAAATTAAGAGCAATCCCTATAAACGCTACATATATGATAAAAAATATCATCATTAATTTTAATAAAAATGAACCTCCAAATGCATCTTGCATTATTCATCACCACCTTTTTAATAATTAATTGTAGTTAACATCAACTTTGTCAACTGCCTCATCTCTTTTTCCAGACATTTTACCCCAAGTATCATTAATATAGTCCTTCATTCTAGGGAAAAGAAATACTGTTAAAATACCTAATATAGCAATAATAGCTATAATAACAACAACAGTCATACTTAATTCACCTGTAGCTTCTTTCATTAATACTCACCTCCCTTAATCAATAATATATAATTTATCTAATTACATTGCAGCAGCGAGCATCATAAACATTGATACTAATAGTAACAACATTCCCCCACCGCCTGTACAAACTAACATAATCATTGTCATGCTTTCCATTCTATGAAGTCTATTTTTATATTTTTGCTCTCTAGCTTTTTCTTGTAAACTAGATACACTCTTGGAAAATGAAAGTAATTGTTGATGCTTTCTTTCTTGTTCACCAAGACCTAATCTATATAACAATCTCATCATTCTCATAGAATCTCTAACAGGATATCTATTAGCAAAATCCGTATATGGTTGAATACTAGAATCTCCTGCCTCAATTTTAGCAACTAGTTCCTTTAAACCAGGTTTAAATACTGCTGGAGCATCATCGATGCTTCTAGCTAAAGCAACTGGCACTGTATAGTGTTGAATTAATACTTCTAATCCCTTTAAATAATATGGAAGTAAAGAATCAACCTCTAACAAATGCTTTTTATAATAACTTCTTAAACTAATATAATCATATTTATAAATAAATACTGCAAATATTACTGAAACAATAACATTTAAAAAGTTCAAATTAGTAATAAATACAAATAACATTAATGCCAAAACAATAAAAGCATTTCTAAAACGAGTCATAAATACTCTCTGTGGATCAACAACTCTATCCCCATACTTTGCATATAACAAAAACTCATAATCTCCTTCTTTAAATAAGTCAAAGAAGTCTTTATTATCTGAAACAAACTTACTAGCATTAAATCTACCAGTATAAAGGAATAAAAATATAACAATTGCACCAATAATAAATATTTCCATATTACTCAGCCCCCACATTCTCATTATAGAACTTCTCACCTTTTAATAGGAAGAAAGTATTTATAAACACTAACATATGTAAAGCAATAACAATAAAGATATTATCTAACATTGTAATATAGGTATCTATCTGAACAAGATATTGAAGCAATATTACTATTCCATATAAAGCGAATCCAAATAATAAGAATTGTCTATGGAAATTAGCTCTATCCATCCTATCTCTATAAACACCCTCAACAAGAATATCGATATCTGCTAACATATTTTCAAATGTTTCACCAGTATCCTTAGCACCTTCTTTTGTAACCTGTAAAAACAATTGATGCATATTCTTTACCATAAAGAAAGGATATTTAGCATTCATATACTCAATAGATGCATTAACATCTCCTTTTTCATATGATAAAGCTATCATTGTCTTTACATCAGATAAAACAGGGTCCTCTAAAATACCAGACTCTACTACACCTTCTAATGACTTAACAAAAGCCTGAGTTGTAGCAAATTCCATTATAGTATTAGTAACATATACTTGAATTTGTTCAAATATAAATTCACTATATTGTCTTTTAGACCTTAAATATGTTAAATACGGAACAAACGCAATAGCTATTATTCCATATATAATAGCCCAGACTAAACTATAAAAATATAAATAACCCACACCTGCAGCAAAACCACCAATTAAAGCTACCTGAATAACATACTGTCTTGCAGTATAATCAATTCCTAAAGACTTAATTTTACTACGCATTTCCTTATAAGAATAAGGTGCATATTTATCATACATATTATTTATCTGAGAAGAAACAAACTTGTAAACTCCTTCACCAGTACTCGCTCTATAGGTAACAATAAAAATAACAATTAAACCAATAATAAATATTTCTAACATATGTTCACCTCAACTCTACTGTGATATATTACTACTATTTATATTAGTATATAATATATTACCATTTTTTTCAATAGAATTATTTAAATTAGAATTATTAGATATATTAGGTTCTACAACATTTTTAATTTGCTGATTTACTACATTTCTACCATATGTATTACCATTTAGAACACTATTATTAATTATATTTTGATTACCTACAGCTCTATATACTTCACTTTGATCATTTATTATTTCATAATTTAAATTACTATTATTATAATTAGGCACATAATTTACATTATTATCTTCATTTCTTATACTAATAACATCATTATTACCTACATTACTACTAATAGTACCAGCATTATTATTTACACTAGTAACATCATTATTAGTAGTATAAACATCATTACTAGTATTATCCGTACTAGCTTCATGAAAACTCTCTTTTACTAATATATCAGGTTGCATTATAACACCTTGGCTCTCTAAATAACCCAAAAGGTATTTAGAAGGATTATTTAAAGAAAACTTACCATCAGGAGTTCTTTTATATAAAATTTTATACTTAGGATTATTCTCCTCATCAACATAAAATTCTACAACCTCAGCAACCTCTCTTTTAAATCTTTGTAACTCTTTACTATAGTAACCCTTAATATGTACACCTAACTGTACATATCTATGTATACTTCTTAAAAACTGATCCATATCTATACTAGACTCTAATAAACTATATAGACGACTAGGTATAGATTCAGCCTTTTCAGCATGTATTGTAGACAATATATTATGTCCTGAAGAAATAGAGTCTCTAACAGCCATAACAGCTTCAGCACTTCTAACCTCAGAAAGTAATATCCATCGTGGATTCTGTCTCATACAAGTAACAAGTACATCTGCATAACTAGCAATGTTATTAGTTTTCATTGCTACTATATCTCTTTGAGGAAATATCTTATCTAAGTGAAGCTCTAACGTATCTTCAATAGTAATTATTTTCTCATCAACTTTAGTATGTGCAGCTAAATACTTAATAAACTCAGTTTTACCACTACCAGTTTCACCACTAACTAATATATTACAATGCCCCTCAACACACTTAAGTAAAAAATCATGAATATCTAATCTAATATAATCCTCTTTTAATATCTTGTCTTTTTCAAGTCTTATCTTAGCAGGTGTCTTACGAATAAGAACAGCAATTCCATTTCTAGCTATTGAATCATGAACAAAGTTCATACGAAGTTCATCTGATTCAGCATCAAGGAATGGATTAGCCATATTAAATGATTTTCCCATAGTATTAGCACATTGGAAAGCCATTTTTTCCATAAAAGCATTATTAACAGCCGGATTCTCTACTCTAAAAACACCCTTAGATAAAGTCTTTAACCAAACCTGGCCACCGTTACTATACGATATATCTGTAACATCATCATTATCTAAATAAACTTGAATTGGCCCGAAATCAACCTGAGAAAATTCATTCATGAATTTCACCTCCTATTGATTATTATTCTTTTTTGGTTTTATCCTCTTTTTTTTCTTCTTCTTTTTTTGCATTTCCTTCTACTACTTCTTTAGTAGTTGATAATATTTCATCAACAGATACCATTTGTGTCTTATCATTAATGAACTTTTGAATATCTTCACTACTTACCATAACAGCATCATCATTAGTTAATTCTTGAGTATTAGGAACTAAAATCAATTCTACTTTATATTGACCTGCTAAATAAATAGCTTTTCTAAATAACAAGTGCATATCTTCTGGTAAAGCAAATAACATATAAGCAGGAGTTCTAGCTTCTTCACTATCTTCAAATACATGTTGTCCAGCGCTATCCTTTACATCTAATATTTTAATATTACTCAAGAATTTACCAAACATAATTGTATTATCATCATTATTTCCCTTGAAATAAATATTAATATAATCTCCTGGCATCATACTATTAGCATAAGTACTTTCCATACTAACACCATAATTTATAACTGTAAATCCATCAGGAACATTAATAAATGAGTAATTTGGTAAACTCTTTTCATCTATTAATAAATCAGTATAGAACAAACTACCTTGTGCAATTATAGTATTATAATTTGAATACTTTCCAACAATAGCTTCATCATTCTTATAATATGTACCAATCAAGAATGATTCAGGAACATTCATATAACTAATCATTGCATTAGTAATCTTAGTTCTTGGTTGAATAGTTTGATTAGCATATGGAACTTTTGTTAATCTAACTTTCTGATCAATTCTAAAATTATAACCCAACCATAAAACCACAATACACAAAACAACCCCTAAAATAGTAACAGTGTTTTTATTACCTAAAAACTTTTTAAACGAATTAGATAAATTATTCATTCTTTTCTCACCCTTTCTTTATTCAAATCATTTAAAAAATATTTACTCAACCTCTGAACCTTCACTCTCTTTTTCTTCTTCCTCTTTTGAAACATCTAAATTATTTAAATTACAATTATCCATTGTACAATTAGAATCGCCAGAAACATTTTCCCATACAGGATCATCATCACCAACTTCTGAACTCTGATCAGCTGAAATTCCAGAATCATCATTTATCAATTCATCATTCTTTTGAGATTCAATTATTCGATTTTCTAATTCCTCATTCTTTCTATTTTCCTCTTCAATTAAATCAATATAACCTTCATTCATTTTTTCCAAATCAATTTTAACATACTGTCTTCCAACTAATTTAATCAATAAATCTTGCTCTAATATACCAGAAAGAGAATTAGTTATATTCAATCCCTCACTACCAGAAACAGGACCATAATCATTCGTTTTACTTCTAATAACAACAGATGCTTTTGGAGGAGATTCTATAATATCGTAAAACTCAATATTATAATTTACTGCATCACCACCAATAGTTTTAATAAATCTTCTTGTAAAATTTTCTACAAACTTTTGCTCAGAAATCTTTATTTTTCCTGTACCACAATCATCAGTATTTTGAACAACAGCTAAACGATTAGTTCTCCTATAACAAGCTATATCAATAGATTCAATCATGGCTGCTTTCATAGCCTCTTTAAGATTATAATACTCTGAATCATTATTAATAGTAACAGTTTGCATCATTACAATAAGAATTAATCCCATTGCTCCAAATAATAACATTCCAAATCCATAATATGCATATTTCATTTAACTCACCACCTATTGTTATTTATCACAGGAAGCATCAAATTTTCCTATTTCACAATAGCTTCCATTACCGCCACCCTTAGCAGTCTTAACAAATCCGTTTTCCAATGATAAGAAAGTATCATCTCCATTTTCCTTAACGGTACTCCAACTAGTGTAGCTTTTATCATAATTAATATATTTATTTATTATCTCATCATCAATTACAACTTCATATAAAGGATTATTTGGATAATCATTAAATGTAGTCTTAATTCTTCCTTGATTTGCACTATTATCATTCCACCATTCAGACCAGTTTACAGAAGAAGCAACATTATTTGTTTTAACGAAAGGCTTTTCTACATCAATTGATCTATAAAATACACCATATTCATAATCGTCAACACCTATACCACAATCAGCTTTATAATAGAAATTAAATAAACCAGTTAAACTCATATTATTAACTTTAATATTATATGGGAAATTATCTCCATCATAATTTAAAGGTATATAATATTTATTTCCGCCATCTATTGAATAACCCTTCTTATTAGCCGTATAAGTAACATCACCCTTACTTGAAAAATAAGCATTATTCATAACTATGGCTTCATCTTTAACAGTAAACATTTTCTTACTTTCATCATAAGAATCTAAATCGCCACTATCTGCATCTGCTGTATTAAAACTAACTGCCAAAGTGGAAGTTACACGTCCCTTACTCTGATTATTTGAATCTAATGTATCAACAGTAAGTTTTTTATTACTCTTTAAACCGTTTAAATAGGTTTTAATCTTAGTACGTATTTGAACTTCATCAGAACTATTAACTGAAACAGTATGTCCATCTTTATCATCACCATAATAATAAGGTTTTCCAGCAGAATCAACATTTGCATAATCCCAAATTATTTTAGCAGTATATTTAGTAGTAAGTTTTTTAGAATCCAAACCAAATCCACCACCAGGATATATATTATTTGTTTCTAAATTTCCAAATCTAAAACTAACACGCTCAGTCAACAGAATACCAATTGACCCCTTACCATCAATTTTAACAGATGTGCAAGTACAATCATAAAAGGAAGCAGTATATCTATCTTTATTATCTGAATTTGCCCTCTCAGAAGCAGTCAAATTAGCAGCACATACCTTATTTACAGGATTAGTAGTGCTATTTGAACCATTATAACCAAGATTTCTATATTTTGTTTCTTCTGAAACACTACAAACCTTATGAGTTATATAGTTTTGATGAAGAGTAACCTTTTTAATTTCTTCATGCTTACGGGAATATGTTGATGTGCTTTCCTCATTTGTCATAACAAGAATTCTTTGTGAATCCTCTACCTCAACTCCATTTTTGTCATATGCCTTATAAAGATTAGTATCATAAGAAGTTGCTGTACTTGTTAGTCCTTCACTAAATTCTGCTTTTATCTCTAAAGGATTTAATCCATTTTTACCAAGTTTTTTATCTGCACCAGTACTTAAATAAAACTTATAACTATTATCGCTACCTGGCTTAATTGTTGTTGTAACATCCCCTGCAGCACAAGAGCCACCACTTGGACAAATTTTAGAACCGTCTCTTTTAAAAATAGTTACCTTAATATTCTTACTCTCATTATTTGTAATTGTAATTTCTTTTGTGATGTAATTACCAGTTGCATTACAATCAGCACCATTTGAAACAAAATTAAAAGTTACATCACTTGGACTAATTGAAAAATTAACACTCTCAATAGTTTCATTAGACATAGGATTACCATTTACTGAAGCATGATATGCCTTCCACGCTCTATTAAAAACAGTTTTAATTTTAGGATTTGTTTTTTCCCAACTATAATTAACAAAATTATAAGCACTATATGCTTTTGGTGTAAAATATGATAAATAAGTCCATACAGCACCTTGTGTATACATCCATCTTTGTTCTTCACGAACACCAGAAAAATAAGATAAAGACTCATTTATAATAAATCCCATAATAGAACTACAATCGCCGTTTTCTTTTAAAGACCCGTCAACATAATATTTACATTGTTTAGCCTTTCTCCACGCCATAACTTCAGAATAATTATCAGAGTTATACTTAAAGTGTCCTTGTCTTCTTGCACAATATGCATATACTTTTTTATTAGTCCTTGCTACATATTTAATATTTGTAGAGCTACCATTATAATTAGTAACCTTGAAATAATTGTTATAATCGAGAAACTTTCCACCTTCAAAAGTAATTGCTTTAACATTATCTATGAATAAGGAAAAGGACAAAACTATAGTTAATAACACTATTACTTTATTATTTTTAAAACTATTCATCAAAACACCTCAATCTAACTTATTTTTCTTTATATTATTTGCTATTAAAAAGATTACAATTGCAAGTATTACTACTCCAATACCTATAATAATAAACAAATTATCTTTAATGAAAGTATTTATATCAAATTTTTCTTCTTTAACAGTAACATTCCCATTTTTGTAATCATTAACTTTTCTTACAAAAACACTATAAGAAATATCGTCGGTATTATAAAACCTACTACAAACATCAACTTTATCTTGGATGCCCCTACATTCTTCATAATCATAATAAGCATTAAGTTCTTTTAAATCTAATTTTATTGTTTTAAGTATTGTATTATTACATGAATCAGAATAAACATTTAAATCGCCAAAACTATAATCAACTATTTTAGTCTCAGAACCCTCCTCATTATAATTAAAAATGACACTACTCGATTTATTTGTTGCATAAAACCCTTCAGGAATTCCATAAACTGTAACAAGATTTGAATCAAACTTGCCCATATTTACTCCATTTTCATAGAATTCACTGACAGCACTTACAGATTCTACATGTTTTTTTAATTCTGCAATTTTTTCATTACTGCATTTATCCTCGGCTTTAACATTATAAGATAAAGCCATAAATAAACACATTAAGAAAAATAATAGTCTTAATTTTTTCATTAATATCCTCTCCACATACTATCCTATTTAAAATAATAATACCATATTTTTAAAGAATAATAAAGAATAATTTTGTATTTTTTTTAAAAAAGTGATATTATATTAATACATATCAAGGAGGAGTATATGAAGAAAAAGAATAACAACCTGTTTTTAGGCGCAATAATACTATTTATTATCATAGTAACAGCATTGCTAATTATAAATATATTAAACTCAAATAAAGGAGAACTAATTAGAATAAACTACAAACAATATCAAAATAAAATTAAAAAGAAAGAATCATTTATCTTAGTAGTTAGTGCTAGCACATGTTCACACTGTGCAGAATATAAACCAAAATTAATTAAAATAGCGAAAAAAAATAAAATCAATATCTTCTATATAGATTACGATTTAGAATCATCAAAAGATCAAAAAGAATTCCTAGACGACAACAAATTAAACGGTTCAACTCCAATAACATTATTTATTAAGAATGGAAAACAAACAAACATCTTCGATAGAATCGAAGGAGATGTATCTCAAGATAAAGCTATTGATAAATTTAAAAAATTAGGATTTATTAAGTAATAAATCCTATTTTTTATTGATTTTTTGCAGCTTTTATTATATAATTATAAGCGTATTTAAAAAGCGCCCATAGCTCAACTGGATAGAGCGTTTGGCTACGGACCAAAAGGTTTGGGGTTCGAATCCCTATGGGCGCGCCATAAATAAAATAAAAAAAGCACTTAATAAAGTGCTTTTTTTTATACTACTGTTAAAACTATTAAGACTATAAACATTATGATAAATAATGCTAATAATAATCTCCAAATATGTTTAAGCCATTTTGAATAAGGAACATCCAAATAAGTTAATCCAATTATTAATAGTAAACTTGTTGGTCCAAACATTTGAACAATTCCATAAATACTTTGGAATAAAATTGCATAAACATTTAAATCTGCCTTATCAGTTAAACTAGTAACAATTGGTGATACTATACCACTTACAATATAGAATAAATCAACATTTAAAATTGATCCAGCAATTGTAAGAAGTGAAGTTAACATTATATTATCACCAAATGATTCAGATGCTTTAGTAATTAAAGTTTCCATAAAACCATTATTATATGCTGCTACTAAAACTGTATAAGCAAGTACCATTATCATAATAGCAGGAACAAACTTTCTTGCTCCATATACAAAACCTTTTGCCATTTCTTTAAACTTAACACGATAAACACATTTTACAAGTAATAGGAATACGAAAATACACATGATAGCCATCATGAAATTTCCCATATCTCCCCATCTTCCAAATGCTGTAATGTTTCTAGAAATTAAGCTTGTAAAGACTGCATAATCTCCAATCTTTAAACCAGTAAGCCAAGTATGGAAATCATCAAAGCAAGCAATTCCAAACAAATCACCCCATGGCATATATCCTAAAACTAAGAAAACAAACATTAAAGACAATAACACAACTAAAGGCCAAACTTTAACCTTATCACTATCCTCTTTAACAACCATTCCAGTTTTAGTTTTAGTTTCTACATAGAATACATCACTTGTATCAACAGCTTCTTTATTTCTTTCAGTTTTTCTAATATGTCTAATAACAAAGAAAACTAATAATAAAGTACATACAACAAGTAATACTATTCTAGGAATAATATTAGCCCAAATATCATTTAGACCAGTTATCTTATCAAAAGTAGTAAATGAAGTAGCATATTGATTAGTACCATCTCTAAATGTTAAGAAGATACCACCAATAACTCCCACAAAAGTAGCAACAACAGTTGATGTTAAAGCAGTTAATTTATCATATCCCAATAATAATATAATAGATACTACAAAAGGAATAAATACTAATGCTAAGAAATTAAATCCCCCTATTGCTGTTAATAGAACAAAGAATATTGTAAAGATACTTACAAATAGTTCCTTCTTCTTACCAATTTTGGAAGCAATATTATTTAATAACTTTTTATATGCAGGCACTTTATTTAATGCACCATACAATCCACCTACTACAAAGACGAATAGTACTACATCAAAGAAATAATAAAATGATTGCACGTAATCGATTACTAAATCACCTAATGCAACGTAGCTAATTCCACTTCTTCCTTCAATAAAATAACTTAAGATTACAACCAATAATAACACTATTAAAATTGGTGCAACTAAACCAAATTTTTTTTGCTTTTTCATAATTTACCTCCAAAATCATTATAGCACACTAAATATTTTTTACTATATTTTTACCTATTTGTTTACTAAAATCAATAAAAAAGCCTTTAAAATTAACTAGAAATTAAAAAAAGATAATAATTAATTATTATCTTTTGGTTTCATTGTTGGGAACAATATTACATCTTGAATTGATTCCTGTTCTGTAAGCAACATAACTAATCTATCAATTCCGTATCCTATTCCTCCAGCAGGAGGCATACCATATTCTAACGCCTCAACAAAATCATAATCAATATCATTAGCTTCTTCATTACCAAGTTCTCTTTCCTTAAGCTGAGCTTCAAATCTCTCTAATTGATCATCAGGATCATTTAATTCCGTATAAGCATTAGCAAATTCCTTACCCCCAATAAACAACTCAAATCTATCTACAAATCTAGGATCTTCTGGACTTTTCTTTGTAAGAGGACTTAATTCAATTGGATGACCATATAAGAATGTTGGCTGAATCAAATCAGCTTCAACATACTTTTCAAAAAATTTATTAATAATATGACCATATGCCTTTTCATGATCTTCTAGCTCTATCTCATGTTCACTAGCTAACTTTAAACATTCATCTAAATCACTAATTTTCTTAAAATCAATACCAGTCTTCTCTTTAATAGCATCTGTCATACTAACTCTTTTAAAAGGTTTAGATAAATCTATTTCATTACCATACCAATTAAATAAACTCTTACCAACAGCTTTCTCTGAAACATACTTAAACATCTTCTCAGTCTGTTCCATCATTCCCTCTAAATTAGAATAAGCCTTATATGCTTCCATCATCGTAAATTCGGGATTATGTCTTGGATCCATACCTTCATTTCTAAAAGTTCTTCCAATTTCATAAACAGCTTCCATACCACCTACTAATAATCTCTTTAAAGGAAGCTCTAAAGCAATTCTTAAATACATATCAATATCTAAAGTATTATGATGTGTAACAAAAGGTCTAGCACTAGCTCCTGTAAGTAAATTAGTTAAAATAGGAGTCTCTACTTCAACAAATCCTTCATTATCCATAAACTCTTGAATAGCTCTAATTATTTTTGGTCTCGTAAAAGCAATATTTTTAGCTTCTTCATTACATATCAAATCAAGATATCTCTTTCTAAGTCTATCTTCTATATTAGTAAGACCATGAAATTTCTCAGGCAAAACTTTTAATGACTTAACTAAATGAGTATACTCTAAACACTTAACAGTCATTTCTCCAGTTCTTGTTTTCATAACTTTACCAGTTACTCCAACTATATCTCCAATATCTGCAGTCTTAAATAAATTATATACATCTTCTCCTACATCATTAATAGAGATATAAACTTGCATCTTTCCCATCTTATCTTGAATACTAAAGAAAGAAGCTTTACCCATCTTTCTAATAAACATTATTCTACCAGCAATAGTAACACTAATGTTCTTCTCTTCTAATTCATCATGTTCTATATCTCCATATTCATCTCTAATATCTTGCGAAAAATGAGTTCTATTAAATACTTGTCCAAAAGGATCTATACCCATTTCTCTAATCTTTTGAGCCTTTTCTCTTCTAACTAATTCTTGATCAGTTCTAACAATTTCTTCCATATCTAACACCTTCCTATTTATCACAAACAACAATACTATTACTCATAATATCGTTAAGAGCTAATTTGTCACTTCTAAATTTTATCATAAAAATTGAAATAATAACATACATAACATAAATAAATCCCACTAAAGAATTTAATAATGCAAACTTAAGTCCCTTAGAAATATACAATAATCCTACACTAACTAAAGTAGGTACTATATTATCAATAAAACTAGTCCTTACAAACAACTTTAACAAACTAACATTCTTTTTATCCTTATCTACAATTTTAATATGAACAATTTTCTTCCCAATACTAGCACCATTATTTAAAAACTGAAAGAATACAAAATATCCTACACAAATAACTACATAGATTATATTCTCACTAGCACTAGCACATCCAATATCATAGCTAATAGAAGACACACCATTAACATATTCATCACTAGTTATTTCACCAGCTAAATAATTCTTTGTCATAGAATCCATCTCGCTATTTAAACCATCTATTCTATTACTATTATACCCAGTAGAAAAAAAAGATATAACAATTCCTACAATAAACATATCAATAATGTAAGCAATAATTCTCTTTTTCAAACTAGCTTTTTCCATAAAATCACTCTCACAAACAATTATACACTACCCCATTAATTTATTCAAATATTTTTTTAATATTTCCCTTATTTCTAAAGACGTTGAAGCCTTAAATATATCCTTTTTTACACTAATACAATCAGGAAGCCCCTTAATATACCAAGCAATATGACTCCTCATCTCCATAACAGCAACCCTTTCCGATTTAATTTCCATTAAATAATCCATATGATGAAAACACATCTCTATTCTATCTTTATAACTAACAGGATATGGTTTAGTACTATCTTCAAAATAATTAACTAAATCTCTCAATAACCAAGGATTACCTAAACATCCTCTACCAATCATAATAGCATCAACACCAGTATCAAACATTCTCTTAGCACTTTCTATATCTACAATATCACCATTACCAATTACAGGAATTTTAACACAATTCTTAACTTCTCTAATAATATCATAATTAACACTACCACTATAACCCTGACTTCTAGTTCTTCCATGAATAGCTATTGCACTAGCTCCCGCCTTCTCACAAACTAAAGCTACTTCCTTAGCATTAACACTATCCCAACCACTTCTAATTTTAACAGTTACAGGAATAGAAGAATTACTAACAACAGCCTTAACTATATCATATATTTTATTAACATCTTTTAATAATGCTGAGCCAGCTTGTGATCTAATAGCAACTTTAGGAACAGGACATCCCATATTAATATCGATAATATCACATAGTTTATTTGAAGAAATATATTTAGAGGCTTTAGCCATACTATCAACATTAGAACCAAATATCTGAATAGCAACAGGTATATTTAAACTCTTATATCCCTTTAACATCTCTAATGTTTTCTTATTATTTCTAATTATAGCTTCTGCACTAATAAGTTCTGTAATAGCATATGAAACACCCATCTCCTCGCATATTCTCATATAAGGAAGATTAGATACTCCTGCCATAGGAGCAAGAACTATTCTATTTTTTATTTCTACGTTTCCAATTTTCCACATAATACTATCACCCACAAACTAGAAATATTATATACTAAAATATAATATACTACAAGTTTATTCTATTAATTACCCAAAAACTGTTATATAATATTTATAGGTGATATTATGACAAATGAAGAAAAAATAAAATTGTTAGATAAATACATAAAAGAATCAGATAACATTGTTTTCTTTGGTGGAGCTGGAGTATCCACTGAAAGTGGTTTAAAAGACTTTCGTAGTAAAGATGGTCTCTATAACGAAAAGTACAAATACTCTCCTGAAAAAATAATATCTCACTCCTTCTTTAGAAACAATCCCAAAGAATTTTATAGATTTTATATTGATAAACTTAATTGCTTAAACATCGAACCAAATATCTGTCACAAATATTTAACTAAATTAGAAAATGCAAATAAATTAAAAGCCATAATAACTCAAAACATAGATGGTCTTCATCAAAAAGCTGGAAGTAAAAATGTTTTAGAATTACATGGAACAGTTTACGAAAACTACTGTACTAAATGTAATAAAAAATATCCCGCAGAATACATATTTAATAAAAAAAATATTCCCACCTGTTCTTGTGGAAATATAATTAAACCAAGTATTGTTTTATATGAAGAACCACTAGATGAAAATATAATCGAAGAAACAATAAAATATATAGCAAAAGCAGACTTATTAATTGTAGCAGGAACATCACTAACTGTCTATCCCGCATGTTCCTTCATAAGATTCTTTCAAGGAAAACATCTAATCATTATTAATAAAGACTTAACCCCTATGGATAACATAGCAGATTTAGTTATAAACGATAAAATAGGAAATGTCTTTTCCAAACTAACAGATTACTAAATCTGTTTTCTTTTTATTTCCTCATCTATTCTTCTTACTCTTTGATAATTTTGACTATTCTTAACACCCCAAGCATCAATATTATTACCAAACAAATCAAAAAACATTGGATAACCAGAAGCATTACTCCATTCCTGTAAATTCTTTAAATTATCATCAACTAATATATTACCATAAGGATCTACAATATCTGTTTTTTTAGACATATAAGGAACTAAAAATATATCTTGTTTAACACCATTTTTACGTAAATATATTACCTTTTCATATCCCTCATTCAAAGAATGAACTTTCGTAAGAATAGCAGATTTAGTAAAATCCATATCCTTTAATATATATATAGAATCATTTATTATTGGAGAATTCTCAATTATATATTTCCAATTACTATTCTTAATATATAAAACCTTATCCTCCTCAGGCAAACTATGCATATCAGGATTTTTTCTCCACTCATGAAATAATAAATCGGAAGTATCTAATATAACGCCATCAAAATCGATATATCTCATAACCAAAACCTCCAAACGAAATAATTACGTTCTATTATAACATATAATTAAAAAAAAGAAAGAAAATATTTCTTTCTTAACTATTTAAATTGACAACAAGAACCACATTGCATAGAAGTAACTACATTTTCCTCACAACAAGTATATCTAGGTTGATAAGTATGTCTATAAACATGATTATTAATTATTCTCGTATTTATAGGACAAATATGTGGTACTTCATGTACAAAAGTTCTATTAATTACTCTCTCTTTTCCAGGTTCAACAATAGGACTAACCATATCTCCCATCATAAAACCTCCCATTTGATTATAATTTTCATTTGTGTTAGTATTAACATTTTGATTAGAATTATTAATATTTATATCTATATCTTCTTGTCTTAATCTATCACTAAACATTTATAATACCTCCCATCTAATTTATAATATGAATAACGAGAATAATTACCTATTATAAATGTCATAGATAAATCAAATTAAATAACAAAAACTAAAACATAATAAATAACAAATATAGTTAACATCAAAAATCCCTCTAACCTTGTAACAGTTCTCTTTGTTTCAGAAAAAACAAACAACAAGAAAGCAGAACCAATTAATAATATTAAATCAATATAACTAAAACTAGCTGGAGTAATTGTTCCATATAAAGCAACAGGTATTCCCAAAACAACACAAGCATTAAATATATTACTTCCTACAATATTACCCAAAAGCAAATCTTGCTCTTTTTTTCTAGAAGAAACAATAGTAGTAACTAATTCTGGTAAAGAAGTACCAAAAGCTATAATAGTAAGTGCAATAACTCTCTCGCTTAATCCTAAACTAGTAGCTATAGAAGAAGCATTCTTAACAACCATATCACTACCAAGAATAATTCCTACTAAACCAATAACAACTAATAATAATGACTTACCCAATTTAAACTTAGGTTTCTCCTCTTCTTTAGATTCTTTTTTTGCCCTTACCAAAGTAATTAAATAATAAACAAATATTGTAAAGAATAATAATATAACAATTGCATCTGATCTTGTTATAGCATTTACAGAAGCATTAGCTAACTTAATATCTAAAAACAAAACAACAAGTAATGTAGATATCAAAAGACACAAAGGTAGTTCTTTCTTTACAGTATTATCACCTATCTTTATTGGATTAATAATAGCTGCAACTCCCAATATCAATAAAATATTTATTATATTACTACCAATAACATTACCAAGAAGCATATCAGTACTTCCACGAGCTAAAGATTGCATTGAAACAGCAAACTCTGGTGAACTAGTACCAAAAGCAATAATTGTAAGTCCAATAAGCATCTTTGATACCTTAAAATTCTGAGCTGTCGAACTAGCTCCATCAACAAAAAAATCTGCTCCCTTAATTAAAAACAAAAACCCCACTATCAATAACAAAATATTTAATACCATCATCTTCCTCCTTATGGTCTTCTCTTATCATTATAAATTTCTTTACTTATAATTCTACTATTCTTTTTATTTATTTCACTATCCAAATAATTATAATAAGTACCTGGTGTAACAATACCATTTAAACTAAGTATTTCCATTCCACTCTTAGCAAGTATATCATCAACTAAATAACAACAATTATATCCAAAAACAAAATATACTCTATACTTACCACTATTAAATTTATAAAACTTAGCCTTAGTCTTTTTATATAATTTAGATGCATAACTATCTCCATTATTATACTTCTTATCACTCTTATAATCCCAACTATAAACATTATTCATTAGATCTTTTATCTTATCACTAACTCTTTTATCCTGTTCATCATTCAATTTAATACCAAAGACAAATACTGTCTTTTTACTATTATCAATACAAAAATTAATATAATCTTTAATATTATTACATGTAAATAAAACTCCATCTCCAAACATCTCTTTAGCTTTTCTTGACCCCTCATCATAATTACCATAAGAATATACCTTACCCTTATAATGAATATCAATATGCCCAGCTTTATTAAATCCCCGATCAGAAATATGTATAATTACATCAATATCAGATTTATCGCCCTTAGAAACAGAATAATTATATTCTGAATTAACTTCTAATGCTTTATTAATATCTCTTAAAACAGAATAAGGAATAATAGCTTCTAATATTTTAGGAAGAGTAATTCTTATTCTTCTTTTTAATTTATTCTTAGTCTTATTAGGAATAATACCAACTACAAAATCTCTAATACAGCCAATACCTAATAACATTAAATATACTGCTAAAAAAATAATAAACGTTTTTCCATTTCTAATAGGATTAAACATAACCGGAATAGCTATTAAAAAATAAAACAAAAAATTAAACAAATAACTAAACCTATGCTTACCATTATTCTTTAAAAACAATATATACATAACTAAATTAGAACCACTAATCAATAACAAATATATTGAAAATAAAAAAGGTATCATTCCCAAAGAAATATTAGGAACTAAAACAAATATAATTGATAACAATAAATTAAATAAACAACTAAACAAAGAACTATTATCTTTTTTCTTAGCTAAAAACTTCAAAAAACTAAACAAAGAAATAACTAAAAAAACTAAAACCAACAAACTAATAATATCTCTATATAATTCTTCCATTCCCACAAGGATTACTATTCCAAAAACAATAAAAACTAATCCCATTATTATTGAAGGAGAATACTTATAATACTTACTAAACTTTCCCATAATTACCTCAATCTATTATTCCCAACTTACTCATCAAATATTTAGCATTAGTACTAGTACATTTTCCCTTTCTAATCTTATAATCAAACACAATATTATCCCCCTCATAATATTCCTTAACATAATAATTATTAATATTATCTATATCACAAAGTTCAAAATCATGAGTTGTAACAAACAAAATAGTTTTCTTATCATTAAGCTTTTTAATAACACTAATTGCTCCATAAATCCTATCATTATAATTAGTACCCTTAAATATCTCATCAACTAATACAATCCTATTACCATCTTTATATTTAATAGCTTCATTTATCCTTAATAGCTCATTATAAAAAGTAGATATTCCCTTACTTATATCATCAGAAACACAAATAGAAGTAAATATCTTAAAATAACTACTACTAAACTTAGAAGCACAAACAAAACTACCAGCATTCATTAATAACAAATTAATTCCAATCGTTCTAATAAAAGTAGTCTTACCTCCCATATTAGAACCCGTAATAATATTAACACCACAAGAAGAAGAAAAATCATTACCAACGCACTTCTTACTATCTATTAAAGGATGTCTTAAATCTTTAAAACTAATATTAACATCTTCTTCTAATACTGGCATACACACATTATCATTTATAATACCCATATTAGCTAAACTAATAAATACTTCTATATCCTCAATATCACTAATACCCTTTTTTAAATCATTAGTACTATTATTCTGATATCTAGAATACAAATACATAACAATTATATTTATAGAAAATAAACCATTAAAAATAAAACTAGATAATACATTATTCTTTAAATTATTCAAATTATTAATAAATTCTATTCTCTTAATAACTACAATACTCTTCTTAATATCACTAGTAATACTATTTAATTTACCAGAACTAAATACATTCATAACTAATAAATTACATACATCAATTAATTTACTATATAAAGAACTAACTACATTAATACTATTAAACTCACTACTATATATAAAAGAATACATATAATTAATAAAAAAATTAAACAAAAACATAACATAAAAATAATTTAAACTAACAATACCAAATAATCCCAATATCAATAGAAAAATACAAAACAAAGAAAAAATAATTCCCGTAACTAAATCAATAATTCTATTACCAACACTCTTATTAAGATATTTAAATCCCTCTTTAAAATCAATATCTGATTCTCTATATTCAAACATCTTAACTTGATAATCAATACAAAAATCAATTTTCTTAGACAACTCTAAAACTACTTCTTGATTACTAATAAGTTCATTCTTACTAATCTTATTATTAGATAACCTCTTAATAAACTTATCTCTTGATCCCTTATTAGTACATATAGATAAATACTGAAATAAACTATTATCACCAACTATATCTAAATCACCAAATAAATCATTATCATACTCTATTCCCTTATCACTAAATTCTTTCCAATCACCATTTATTCTCTTCTTATATTCATCAATAACTATAATACACTTATTATAATAATCTAATTTTCTAAACTCAAAATCATGAATAAAGATCATTACTAAAAACAATACAAATAATAATAATCCAACATAAAAAAATATAGAATAACTACTACTTATAAAGAAAGATAATACCATAATTACAAATACAATAAGTCTTAAACTAGATAAAATATTTACTCTTTTATTATAAATATTTTTTAATTTCAAATAATAATTGTAATTAAACTTATCCATAACGACCTCCATTATATTTAGATTATATCATATATTAAAAGGAAAGTATATTACTTTCCCATACTATAAACATTATATCCCAATAAAGATAACTTTTCTGCAAGTTCTCTACTTAATATTCCCTTATCACAATACAAATAATAAGTCTTATCCCTATCTAAATAATGACTATAATTATTTAACAAATTATAATAAGGAATATTAATACTATTTTCTATATGCCCCAAATTATAATAATAACTATTTCTTATATCAATAATAACATCCATATATACCCCCCTAATTTAATATATTAACTACACCAAATAAAGAATGTATTAACAACTAAAAAAAATATCTAAAATAGATATTTTTTTATTCATCATCACTAAAGAAATCATCAAAGAAAGAATCACCATTAGTTCCATCTTCATATAAAGAACTATCTTCCTTAGCAGTATCCTCACCACTAGAAGCATTCTTTTCTTGTTCCTCTTTCTCTTTTCTTTCCTCTTCCTCTAATTCAGCAATCTTAGCATCGATCTTCTTAACTAAATCATCAACATTAAATGATTCCTTTTCACCACCAGAAGGATTACCAAGCAAAGAATTAAGTCCACCATCAGAAGGCATACCAGCAAATGGATTACCACCCATCGCTCCACCAAATGGATTACCACCTAAAGAAGAAAAAGGATTACCCATTGAAGGATCAACATCAGAAGAACTCATCATTTCTTCCATCTTTTGTTTCTTTCTTTCCTTAACAAATTCTCTTATATCAAATAATTGAACTTCTTTCTTTTCTCTCTCAGGAAAAGTACCCTTACCAAACTTTTCACCCCATAAACCTTCACTATTCATTTTCCAGTTAGGTATCATTTTCGTCTTAAAAGGCATCATTCTTAATCTTAAGAAAATAGCATCATTCATTGCCATTCTCTGTAAATCACTTACAGTAACTAAAGGAGTAGATGAAGTTTTTTCCTTTTCCTTAGATTTAACCTCACCACACAACTTAGATAACTCTTCCAAAGCCTGTAACTCAGCACTAATTAAATATAAAATATTACAGTTACCTTTAATAGTTTCCGCATTCTCTTTACCATAAACCTGAGTTAACTGTGCAAAGTTCTGTATAATAAATGTAAATCTAATATGTCTACTACGAGCAGCTGTAACCATTGTTGTAACATCCTTTAATGGAGGCATATTAGCAAACTCATCAAGTATAAAATTAGTTCTATATGGCAAATGACCACCAGACTCTTGAGCAACATCTATTAACGTTTCATAACATTGCTTAATAAATATTGTAGCAAGTGGGTGTAAAGTCTTTTTCTCATCCTGTACAACCATAAATACGGCTGTTTTCTTTCTACCAATTTCCTTCATATCAAAATCACTATATGAAAGCATTTCTGACAAATTATCACGAGATGAGAATAATTTTACTTTCTGTTTAAAAGTAGATAAAACGCCACCCTTAGTTTCCTCTGGCGCAAATACAGTACCAGAAGCATTAATATAAGCAGGTCTTGATGGATCCTTATCCTTAAAATACTCTTTAATATAGTTATTATTAGGTCCACCATATCTCTCTTCACCTAAGTTAGACATTAAATTCATACTATTTAAATTAACTTGTTCTTCAGTAGCATCCTCAAACAAGCCCAAAGCAAGACCTGAAAAATAGTCAGCACCTGATTTTTCCCAGAAAGGATCACCAGTATTCTTCTCATCATATAAGATATTTAAAGCCAAGTCATCAAGAAGCTCTACCGCTTTATCAGTATTACCTTCTTGATATAACTTATAAGGCAAATTCATTGGATTCCATGCATTACCCTTTTGAGGGTCACGGAAATTAAGAACTATAACATTATAACCATAAGCCTTTAACATCTCACTAGTTTCTTCAAACAACTCACCCTTAGGGTCAGTAAGAACCATTGATTCTCCAGCCTTAGCTAAAACCTTAATCATAGGGAAAACAACATTCTGTGTTTTACCAGAACCAGTAGCACCTAAGATTAAGTTATGAGCTTCACCATCATCAACCCACATTCTCTTCCCCTTATTAACAACCACAATACCAGCATGGTCTAATTTCTTTTTTGTAGGATCTATTTCAGATAGAGTCTTTTTCATTTCCCTATCAGTACACCATCTAGAATATCCCTTATCCTTCTTTTTATCTATACCAAAACCTTTATCTCTATCAAAAAAATAAGATTTAACAGAAACAAATGCTGCAATCAAAATAGCAAAAAATATAAACAAAGTATAAGCTATATTTTTAGGATAAAATCCTGCAAAAGGAAGGAGTCCATAAAAAGTACCCTCTGTAGCAAGAGATCTAATATTACCTACTGCTACAGCAGAAAAATACAATAATAAAATACAAAAACCAACAAAAATCTTAAAATCTTTTTCATCAGCTCTAAATTTCATATTATTCCTCCTCAATACAACATCACAAAGATTATATCACATAACAAGAAAACTATCAATTAATTTTTATCTATTTTTGTTAATTATAAGTTATAAAACAGCCATTTTTAAGCATTATTATAAAATAATTATTGTATTTTCAAGTAATTTCTGCTATTATAGGTATGTGCTTTAGAAGGGAGGATACTATGGTTAAAGAAACTAACAAAAAAACTACTACTAAGAAAAGAGAAAAAGTAGTTAAAGAAAATAATAAAAAAACGAAATCTAAAGACACAAAAAAAATAAAGAAAGAAACAGACAAGAAAGAAGAACAAATTAAAAACATTGAAGAAGAGTATGAAGAATACGATTATGATTTAGAAGACTTCCTTAATGAAGATGAAGAAGAAGAAAAAATAGTTATCAAGAAAGATAAAACTAATAAGGAAGAAAAAGAAAAGAGAAAAGAAGAAAAAGAAAAAAAGAAAGAAGAAAAAAGACTTCTTAAAGAAGAAAAAGAAAAGAACAAAAAAGAAGTTAAAGTAAAAAATAAAAATACAGGAAAAGAAATTAATAAAAAATTAATTGAATTAGGAAAATTCATTGAAAAGAATAGACTTATTATAATTGCTTTTGCTCTTGGAGTTCTAGTATCAGTAATTGCTGCTATGTTATTATGGCCAGAAAGAATTGCAACTCTTAAAAATGGTGAAGAACCAGTTGTTAAAGTTGGTAAAAATACATATACAGCAGACAATCTATATACAAGAATGAAAGAATACTATAATGTTTCACAATTACTAAATCAAATAGATTCTGATTTATTAACAGAACTATATCCAGAAGATAAAGAAATGACTAAAGAAGTAAAAGAAAATGCTGAATACTACATAAATATGTATAAAGAATATTATGGATATACAGAAGAACAATTCCTATCTTCAAATGGGTTCAATAACTATAATGAATTCATAGAATACTTAAAAATAGATAATCGTCGTAAAAAATATTTAGACGATTACGTAAAAAAGAATTTATCTGATAAAGAAATAGAAACATATTACAATAAAAACGTATACGGAGATATTAATTGTCAACACATTTTAGTTGAAACAGCAGAAGACAGCAAAGATAAACTAAAAGACGAAGACGGAAAAAAACTTGCTGAAGAAATAATTGGTAAAATAAATGATGGTACCTCATGGGATGATATCAAGAAAGAATACAAAGACAAAATTACTTTTGAAGATTTAGGATATCAATCATGGGATTCAGATTTAGAAGATTCATTCAAAACTGCTCTAAAAGAATTAGATGACAACAGTTTTTCAAAAGTACCAGTTAAAACATCATATGGATATCACATTATATATCGTCTAGATCAAAAAGAAGCTCCAACATTAAAGAAAGCAAAAAAGAAAATAGTATCTAATTTAGTTTCTGAGAAAAAAGCTGCAGACCAAAATCTACAGTACAAAGCTTTAATTAGTTTATATAACGAAAACAAAATTAAATTCTATGATACAGACATGGAAGCAAAATATGATACTTACAAAAAACAATACAAATAAAAATAAGGTTTAAACCTTATTTTTTTTATTTCAAAAAAGATATTATTACTATAATAGAAATAACTACTACCGCTATTCCTAACAAAATCAAATAAATAGAAGGCCTATTACTCTTACTGAAGTAACTAACTTCTTTTTCTTTAACCACAACACTAGGCTTACTATCTATATCACTTAAATCATAATAATTAATACACTCTCTTAATAAAGACTTCTTATAAGTAGTAACATAACAATTCTTAACACTAAACCTATTTCCCTCTTCCAAATTAACATCAAAAAAGAAACTAACCCCCCTATCTTTTAATAAAGAAATACTATCTTTATTTAGAATAGACGCTACTACATTATCTAAAGTATCTTTTTCACCAGGATAAAAACTATTATCCATAGCATACCCTGTACTATTCTCAACTAATTTAGAAACAAACAAATTATAAGTATCTTTATCTCTATTAATAGAATATAAAACATAATACTCATCACCATATTTAATACCAGTAATTACACTAGCCATAAACTTAATATTATTATCGATATCTATTAACTCTATCATAATAACCTCCTATTTAGAAGAAATAATATAAGGATTACTATAAGTACCATCTCCTGAAGTAACATAAACATCTTTATTTAATCTTATAACAACTCTAAGTCCATAATCACTAACATACAAATCACTCCTAATAAACCTATTTCTTGGATTCCACATAAACATCTTATTAGAAGCACTATCAAATATAGATGCAAACCAATAATAACCACCATTATCAATTAAATCATTATTATATCCACAAAATCTATTACTACTATTATTTAAACAATCAAAAATATCCATATCCAAATACTTAGTAATATCACTTTCATTAATAGATCTTACACTACTATTATCACATGTACCACCATAAACATATTCCTTATTACAATATGCCAAAGCCCTAGAATTAAGTTCATTTATATATAACAAAGCATTAGTAGAATCACTACTCTTCTTAACACACTCTAAAGCTCCCGCACTAACAAGATATGCCGTATCTTCACTAACATAAAATAATCTAAAACCACTAACTAAATACTTATTAGCTTCACTATAACAATAACCCATATCACTATCTGAAACATAATTAGCATTTACTCCCTCACAAGAATTACCAGAGCATCCATTATTACCAACATATTTAACATAACTTCCACTCTTCATTGAAGATAGCCTAGGACTTGACTCAAAAGTCAAATTACATGCTATACCCCCTTCTTTACCACCATTAGAAATACTCAAACTATGACTACTATTATCCCAAGAAACTTTTGTAACACTACTTCCACATTTATATCTCGTAAGATAATAATTACCAGAAGTTGGTAAACTATTACTAGCTACTCCATCAATACTAACTCTAAACTTATTACCATTATAACTAACAACTCTATTACTATAATTATTATTACTAATAGTAAAAAACAATACTAAAAACACTATCCCTATAATACCAACAAGACGTTTCATACAATTCCTCCTATTACTAAATAACAATTAAAACATAAGGATCATCATAAGTTCCATTACCACTAACAACCTTAACATTACTATTAAGTCTAATAACAACTCTTAATCCCATATAATTAACATCCTTTGAAGAAGATATACTCCTTGAAGAAGGATTCCAATTAAACAAATTACCATCACTACCATACCAATAATATCCCCCATTATCAATTAAATCATTTCCATAGCCACAAGATCTATCACTAAATACACCATTACAACTACCCAAATCTCTAGCTAAAACCTTTTTAAAATCACTATCACTAATAGTTCTAACACTATTAGAATCACAAGTATTATTATAAACAAACTTACTATTACAATACTTTAAAGCTAGATCATTTAATTCACTAACACTACCTGCACTAGTACATTCCAAAGCCCCTGCACTGACAACAAAAACAGTATTATCTTCTACATATAACACTCTATATCCACTATTAACATACTTATTACCAAAACTTGAACAATACCCCATATTAGTATCATCAACAAAATTAACATTTACCCCTTCACAACTACTTCCAGAGCAACCATTATTACCAGCATATTTAACATAACTACCAACTTTAACTAAAGAAGATAAATCATCATAATCTTTACTAGAATAAAATTCTAAACTACACCTATCCTTAATACTACCACCAGTAACCTTAAGACTCTTAGATAAAGAATCCCATGTAACTTTACTACCATTATCACAAACAGCATTCATTGTATATCTACCACTATAAGGAATAGAATTACTCTGCTTACCATCAACAATAATACTCTTTACAAGAAAATCTATATCCTGATTATCTAAAGTAACATTAACCCTAGAAATAACATTAACACTAATAATAGCCTTAAATGTTTTATTCATAAGATTATTCTGATTACTACCATCATCTAATAAATATACTCTAAGCTCAAAACTATTAGCCTCTAAATTATTCAAAATAAGACCATCTACTAAAGTCATCTTATCAGAAGAAACACCACTAAAATTACCCTTAGCAACAGTATTACCATTATATAACAACTCATACTTAAAATTCTCATTCTTTAATGCACTATCAATCTCAATAGAAGTTAAACTAACAGAAACACTAACCGCTTCTTCTAATTCCTCATTATCTACATCAATACTAAAAATATTCTTCTCCGCTAAACTACTAATACTATCATCACTAATAGGTACAGCAGTAACAGTACTAATAAACCTATCACTCTTATACATAACTCTAATATCTTCATTATTAGTTAAAGCATCAAAAGAAGTACTTGCATTACTAAAAGAGTACCAAGCATAACTACTAGAAAGCATTAAAACAAACATAGACATAACAAAAATTGTAATTAAACTTAACGTTTTTCTAAAACTCATTATGCTCACCTCTACTTTTATCCCATTCTATTATAAATAATACCACATTTATCAAAATTAGGCAACAAAAAAACTATTCAATCGAATAGTTTAAACTATTTATAATATTCCCTAATTTTACTAAACAAATCTTTATCAAACTCCTTATTCCTTATCATATCAATCTCAAACCTATAAGGAGGATATACCCTATTCTTATCCTCATCAAATTCCCCAATATAAGGAGTTTCTAATATCTTAGGAATATTCTCTAATCTCTTATTATAAATAACACTAATTAAATTATCAAAACCAATTGCCCCAAAACCTATATTAGCATGCCTATCCTTATGACTACCCCTTTCATTCTTACTATCATTAATATGTACACACAACAAATAAGATAAACCAATAACTCTATCAAATTCATCCAAAACACCATCTATATCACTAATATCATAACCAGCATCACTAATATGACAAGTATCTAAACAAACACCTATCCTCTTTTTATTCTTAATACCATCAATAATAAACTTAATCTCTTCAAAAGTCTTACCAACTTCAGTACCCTTACCTGCCATTGTCTCTAAACAAATACTAACATTATGATCATCATCCAAAACAATATTTAAACCCTTTATAATATTACTAATAGCATGTTCTCTCTCCAAACCAACACTACTACCAGGATGTAAAACTAACTTAGTAACCCCTAACTTCTCACACCTAATAACTTCTTGCTTTAAAAAACTAACGCTAAAATCAAAATTATCATCATTACACAAATTAATAATATAAGGAGCATGACATATAACATTCTCTAACGCAATATCATTCTCTTTCATTAACTCATAAGCCTTATAAGTAAGCTCATCACTAATACCACCCCTCTTAGTATTCTGAGGAGCTCCCGTATAAAACATAAAAGCATTACTATTATACCTAACTGCCTCATAAACACTACCTAATAATTGAGTATCATTCTTATAAGACACATGACTACCAATAATTAATCCCATAATACCTCCTACTTAAACTTAACAGAAGAAATAACTTCATCATATTCCATATAACAAAAACTATTTCTATTATTATCTAAACCATAATTTCTAATAGAATACTCTATTTTATACCCTGTACCATTCCAAATAGTAGAATAATAATAACTAACACCATTTTTATTATCCACTCGCATAAAATACCATGGATATCCATTAAGAGTAACTTCCTCAATATCACTAACCTCATCACTTAAAGTAAAATAAACATATTTCTTAAGATACTCGCTTCCATCGCTATAAACATCACCATAATAATCCTCAACAATAAAATTACATGACACGTCATTATCATAATGACTATAATATCCCCTAGAATACTTACTAACACTAAACTTATCACTAATAACAAAACTAATATTATTTAAATATTCTTCAGCATAATGATAATATACATCATGAAAACTATAAAACGTAAAAATAACTAATAAAATAATAATAACTATAGCACCTAACACAACTAACCATTTCTTATTCATATACACCACATAACAATTATACCACAAAAAAGAGATTAATAATTATTAATCTCTAAATAACTAAGAATACTTACCATCATGAACATCAAAATACTTTTCATTAACCTTATTACCATCACTATCATAATAAGTCTCATACTTAGCATTACCATTAGAATCATACTCAGTATAACTCTTTTTTTGAAGATCATTATCATATTTATAAACACGCTTAGTATTATCACTATCATTATAAGTAGTAGTCTGTGTCAACTTACCATCAGCCCCATAAACATTTTCATCACGCTTATTACCCCAACTAACATGCTCTACATGAGATCCATCATCTTTATATTCATAATCAGTTTTAAACACTTGTTTACCATCACCATCATAATAAGCCTGACTTTTATATCTATAACTATTCTCATCTTCATACTCTATCTCAGTCTTACCACTAACAGTACCATCCTCATTATAATGAGTAGTTACTTCATTTTTACCATTTCTCTCAGTCTTATGTAAAGGATCTTCTCCATATTTCTCTTTTTCTTCATAATCATCATCTAAAGGAAGTTCCTCAGTTGTAGTACTACTATTCTGATTCCCAAATTTACTTAAATCAGAACTATTTATCATATTAGCCTCATTTAAATACTTTATTCTATAATTTTCACTATCAGCCACAACATACCATCTCCTAATTATATAATATCACATTAATAATTTAAAACATACATTTATACAAAAACTTTACATCTTTTTACAAAAAAAAGACTTCCAAAGAAGTCTATTTTTTACTTTCAGCAAATACCCTAAGTTCTTTGTAGTAAAAATAACTACCAATACAAAAGATATTCATACATAAGAATGCTATAGCAACTAATACGTAGTTACCATCTCCTCTAATAAGAGAATTAAGAAACATTCCCATAGTAACCATAAATGTTATAAAAGGAACAGCATAACAAATAACAAAAATACTCTTACCATATCTAGTATTATAAAACTCTCTAAGTAGTTTTCTAATTTCCCTACCATTCAATTTATATATCATATAATCACCCTTTCCATCCTAAAAAAGAAAAGATTTCTATTATTAAATAAAAATCTTATACTTTAAATAAACTAACTACTAATCCCAACTAGTAGTATCGTCACTACAAGCCCACATATATTTTGTAGGTGAAGAATCAAAAGTAACAGGTGAATCATCTGGTCTTTTAGTTGTTGCAGCAGAACCAACATAATAACTTCCTGTACTCTTAGCAGTCATACAAACTACAATAGTTGCTCCATCATTTGTAGATTTTACAAATGAATGGGCCAAATCATAATTATTTTCTGAAATATTTAATGCAGTTGCAGTATCAGTTGTTAAAGCTCCTGACAATTCAGAACCAGCAGTATAACTAACACCTAAAATCTTATCAACATTAGGATTTAATGCAGTTTCTGCATAAGCACTTCTAAAAGCATCCGCTGCTGTCTTTGCACTATTTACCAATGAACTCTTTCTTGAATTATTCATTGCAGACAAAACTGAAGTAGTTGCAACTCCCATAACTACTGCTAGTATAACAATAACTGCTAGTAGTTCTATTAAAGTAAATCCTTTATTATTCAATCTTTTAAATTTTTTCATTTTTTCCTCCTCTATTTTATAAATAAATAATACCAAAAAAACAATTGATAGTCAATTGTTTTTTTGTAAAATATAAATAAATTTATCCCCAAATCGTTTATTTTTTTTAACTGTAAATATACTATTATCTATTTCTAATTTATCATTTCTAAACTCTAATACTAATATACCATTACTATTTAATAAATTATATTTAATTATATTATTAATGCATCTATTAATATTATGATAATCATATGGAGGATCTACAAATATAATATCAAATAATATATTATTTTCATTAAAGTATTTTATAGCTTTATTATAATCCATACATAATGTATTACATTTATCGTTAATCTTAAAATTACTAATATTTTTATTAATTACATTTATACACTTAATATTATTATCAACAAAATAACAATATTTACTTCCATTACTTATAGCTTCTATACCTAAATTACCAGATCCTGCAAATAAATCTAAGACAGTACTATCTTTAATATAATTTTGAATACTTCCAAATAAACTTTCTTTTACTCTATCCATAGTAGGTCTAGTACCTTCTATATCATATCCTTCTATTTTTCTTCCTTTTAACAATCCACTTATTACTCTCATAATATCACCACTAAAAACATTTATTTCCTGTTAATCTTTTAAACTTACTATTTATATCCATTACTATATACATAAGTTCATTATAATATTTCATATAATTAACATATTCTGAATACTTATATAGTTTTCTTTTTATATCCATAAGCATATATTCATCATCAGTATTATTACCTTTATTAAGTAATTCTTGTATTTCTTTATTACAGATTATCTTTTCTTTAAATATAGTAATATTCTTAATAATATCGCTTTTATCTAATACATCTATTAATTCAAATGTCTTATCCATTACATCATTCATAATATCCCTCGTTTTGTATTATATATTAATTACTTAAAAACATCAAGAAAACTCTGTAACATATTTATATTATCCATAGTTTTATTTATCTTATCTACAGTAGTTAATTTGTATTTTACTTTCATTTCATCAACAAAATACTTAAAACTACTACTATTTCTATTCAAATACTTATACCAATAAGAATTCTCTCTTAAATACTTCTTTAAATTAATATCTTTATTAATCTTATATTGAATATCATATAACATAATTAATCATCAAATCTCCTATATAAAGGCCTAGGGTTATATGTAGTACTAGTAGAAGTATTACTTCCCACTATTTCTCCAAATAATGCTAGAGTTTTCTGTAATGAAGTAATACCCTCTTGTACCTTATCAACATCTACTTTTTTAGCCATATTAACAATATCTTCTAATTTAAAACTACTACTTTTTTTAGTATTTTCTTCTAAATATTTATTCCAAGCATCTTCATCATCACCTACTATATCATATAATTCATATAATTCTTGCCAAGTCTTTTTTTTATCTCTTACATAACTAATTAAAAAAGGATTAGATCTAACAAACATTTTAAAACTATTACTCTTATCACTCATATTATCACCTTCTAAATAAGTATATGATAAAAGACTTGTTTTACACATAAAAGCGTAAATTTTTCTTTATTTTTATTTATACAAAATCTTATTTTCAGGTATCAATATCTGAACAAAAATAATTAAACACACTAAATACTATAATAATTATTCTCAAAAAACATTTTTTAGTTTAATAATTACACCCAAAACAGATATTTAGTCATTTGCATAGCAACAACATATTTAATAATATGAGTTTGAGGTGAAATAAATGAAAGTTTAAAAGGAATCTCTTACTGACCTGATTGAACATTTTCTCTGTGATGAAAAAGAAATAGAATAATCTATTTCTTTTTATTTTACTAAACTATATAAAACTGATACTTCTTTATTAGATAATCTACGATATTCTCCTACTTTTAATCCCATCAAATCTAAAAAAGCATATCTTTCTCTTTTTAATTTTAATACTTTCTTACCTACAGCTTCAATCATTTTCTTAATCTGTCTATTTCTTCCCTCATGAATTACTATTTCAACTAAACAAGTATTTTTTTCTTTAGATATACTCTTTAATTTTACTTTAGCCCTAGAAGTCTTTTTACCATCAATATCAATACCACTTCTTAATCTCTTAATATCATATCCTGATAAAATACCCTCTACTTTGACAATATATACTTTATCTATTTCACTATTAGGCTTCATTAGCTTATTAGCAAGCTCTCCATCATTAGTAAGAAGTAATATACCTGTAGTATCATAATCTAATCTTCCTATAGGATAGATTCTAGCATTTGTATCAATTAAATCAACTACTGTTTTTCTTCCTCTATCATCAGATGAAGCACTAATAACACCCCTAGGTTTATATAATAAATAATATTCATAATTTTTATTATTATCTAAAGAAACCCCTTCAACAACTATAGAATCTGAAGAAGACACTTTCGTTCCTAATTCTACTACTCTATTACCATTAACATATACTTTTCCTAGAGTAATTAATTCTTCAGCTTTTCTTCTAGAACAATAACCACGCTCAGCTATAACCTTCTGTAATCTTTCCATCCTATCACTCTTTTCTTTATTAATTATACACTATAAATCAGTAAATGTATCAAAATCAGGAATAAAACTCTCATCCTGTGTTTCATCATCTTGAATATAAGCATTCCTAATACCTAAATCATAAGCATAATTAACTAATTTATCATAATCATCTTTAGTTACTTTATTATTTAATTCCCTATACTCTAACTTCCTAATAGGGGTATATTGATTCATAATACTAATAACTATATCATCTTTATATTTATCATACAAATATTTAATAATCTTTTTACTATCTTCTATATTATTAGGTAACATCAAATGTCTTACAATAACACCCTTTTTTATTAAACCATTCTTATCATATTTAGGAATACCAACTTGTTTAAACATTTCCTCTATTGAAGAAGAAGCATATTTAAAATAATTACTACAATTACTATATTTAATACCTAAACTATTACTATAATACTTTAAATCAGGCAAATAAACATCTACAATACCCTTTAACATTTTAATAGTATCTACATTTTCATAAGAACTAGTATTATAAATAACTGGTATCTTTAAACCCTTTTTCTTAGCTAATTTAATCCCTTTTACTATTAAAGGAACATACATAGTACCAGTAACTAAATTAATGTTATTAGCTCCCCTTTCCTGTAATTTAAGACAAATATCACTAAACTCTTCTATACTTACTATTCTTCCCTTATGTAATGTACTAATATCATAATTCTGACAAAATATACATCTCATATTACAATAAGAAAAGAATATCGTTCCAGAACCATTATCACCACTTATACATGGTTCTTCCCACATATGTAGAGAATATTTAGCAATGACCATATCCTTAGGACACCCACAATAACCTACTTCACCAGCTAATCTATTAACCCCACAATTACGGGGGCACAAATTACAACACTCTAACATAACACACCTCAAAAAAAGAAAGTGTTTTAATAAAACACATTTCTTAAAAATAACCCCTGTGCTTCTGCTGTTTTTCCAGCTTTTGTTCTATCTTCACTCTGAAGAATTTCTATTATTTCTTCGCTTCTTCTTTTACCTTCACCAATTTCAATCAAAGTTCCAACCATATTTCTAACCATATATCTCATAAAACCAGTACCAATAAATACTAAAGTAATCTTATTAACATCCTTTAAATCTCTTATCATATTAGTTTGAGATAACGTCCTAACATAATCTTCTCTCTCATCATCCATTTTCGTAAAAGCCTTAAAACTATGAGTACCCTCTAAATACTTCATTGCTCTTTCCATTTCAACTACATCTAATTTTCTATTATGTTGATAAACATATTTTCTCTCTAAAGGATTATATTCACCCATATTAATCTGATATATATATTCCTTACCTATAGCATCAAATCTAGCATGAAAATTATCTGAAACAGGTTTAATCTCTTTAACATAAATATCATCAGGAAGCATAGAATTAATACTTTCTAAGAACTTCTCACAATCAATCTCTTTAGCCATATCAAAATGTGCCTTTTGTGAAATTGCATGTACTCCTGCATCAGTTCTTCCAGAAGCTACTACACTAACTTCTTTATTACCATTTAATCTCTTTAAAACATCCTCTAATTCTCCCTGAACAGTCCTATCCTTAGGTTGTTTTTGAAATCCCTTAAAATCAGTACCATCATAAGAAAAAACCATAAAATATCTCATACTACTACCTCTTCCTAATAAACGAAAGTAATTATCAAGATCATAACATTAATAACTAGTAACATTGTATCAATTTTTCGCCATTTATTCAACCTAAAGTTAGATATATAATTACTTACACCATAATCTCTAATAAACATATTTTTTCTCAAAATATCAAGCTTATCTTTAGACTTTCTAAGTACAGGTTTAATTTCCACAAAGACATATTCTATTCTATCAAAAAACTTCATATCATTAAACCTTACCCCTCTTATCTTTTGTGAAGTTTTAATTCTATTATATTCTCCATAACAAATACCAAAGAACTTTATACTTAAAGCACAATTTAATGCTAAAGCATTAATATCAACAAATCTTCTAATAGGTTTAAACATATGATAAAAACCACTAACCATATCATTAAGTGAAGTAGTAATAGTAATTATTATCACATATATAAGCAAATCAAAAAGCTTTATTGTCCATATTAATCCCACTAATAAATTAAGAGAACATAAACTTATTAAACCAAAGGCAATTAATAAAACAAACTTAAACACCCTAAGATTACTAAGATAAAACTTCATACTAATATTACTCCACAGAATAATAACTAACAAATATAAATTAACAACCGCTAAATCTATATAATTATCCGCAAATATTAATGAAATAATAAATATAATAAGAGAAATAATCTTAAATACAAAACTAAGTCTATGAATTCTCGAAGAAACAGAATAATACTCAAAAATACTATAATTCCCTTGCATTCTTCACCACATCCATAACCAATTCATCAATATCACTAGTATATTTCAAATCTATTCCCTTTATCGCTCTAACTAAATCAACAAATCTTGTTGATTCTGGTATTTCATATCCAAAAGAATTCAAAATATTACTATCATTAATTAAATTATTAACATTACCATTCTTTAACATTTTACAATCGTCTAAAAATACAAAGTTATCACTAACACTATAAACAAAAGAAATATCATTAGACATAATAATAATACTCTTTTTATATCTATCTCTTAACATCTTAACTAATTTAATTAGTATCTTTTTATACTTATAATCTAAATATACCGTTGGTTCATCTAAAATAATAACCTTAGGATTCAATACCAAAGAAGAAGCAAGTGCTACTAAAAATGACTCTCCACTACTCAAAGTATTAATCTTTCTATCATAATAAGATTCATCTAAACCAACCATAATTAAAGAATCTACTATCTGATCATGCATTTTATTCAATTTAAACCTAAATTGCTTTAATCCAAAACCAATCTCTTCTGAAACAGTATTACAAAAGAAATGATCTGTAGGTTTCTGAAAAACATACCCTACATCTTTCATAAAACTATTTTTATCATAATTATTCTTACCATTAACTAAAATACTTCCACGATACTTAAGTAAACCCATTATTATATATCCAATTAATGTCTTACCACTGCCACTTTTACCCAAAATAGAAGTTACTTTTTCTTTCTCAAACTTATAACTAAATCTATTTAAAATATTCTCATAACTAACATCATATAATTCTATTTCCATATATCATCAACCAACTTTCCTAAATCTAAATAGATATGGTTAATAATTCCCTTATCCATAAGTTTAAGAGAAAAAAGAATCATAAAAGGAATATCTATACCACAATCAAGCAATTTATCTCTATTTTTAAATACACTCCTAGGAGTACCACTAAGTATCAATTTTCCCTCATCTAATACAAACATCTTATCAGTTACTAAAGTATCATTCATATCATGAGTAACCATAACAATAGTCATTTTCTTTTCCTTACAATACTTTTTTAATAAAGAAAAAACTAATTCCTTATCCCTAACAGACAATTGATGCAAACAATCATCAAGAAAAAGAATATCCGGATTTCCAACTATTGCAGCAGCCAAAAACACCTTAACACGATTGCTATTAGAAATACTAGAAATATTACTATTTAAAATATCATATATTTTAAATTCCTTAGCAATATCTACTACCATTTTGCTAATACTATACTCATTAACTCCCAAATTATTAAGACCAACTGCTATTTCATCACTAACACTCTCTGTAACATTAATATTATTAATATCATCAAAAACAACATTAATCTTCTTTCTAATCTCATTTAAATTATTATCATTTAAATAATAACCATCTATATCTATATAACCATTATAAGGAAGAACACCAGACAAAATATTAATTAAGGTTGTTTTACCACTACCATTACCCCCAACAATACTGACAAACTCTCCCTTTTTTACATCAAATGATACATTACTAAGTATTAATTTTCCATCTATAGAATAACTAACACCATCTAAATTTATAATATTTTCCATAAATATCACAACCCATATGTGTATTATAGTGTAAACTAACAGTTTTTGCAAGAAAAAAATAATGTTTAAAACATTATTTTTTAAATCTTTCCATCAATTAAATGAACATTATCTAAAAGCACTCCTGTTCCCTCAGCAACACAAGTCAAAGGACTCTCAGCAATGAACACAGGAACTTTTAACTCTTGGCTTAACAATTGACTAAAACCATCAACCATACAACCACCACCAGTAAGTACTATTCCCTTATCAATTATATCTGCTGACAACTCTGGAGGAGTCTGTTCCAAAATACTCTTAGCAGCATGAACAATAGTATAAATACTCTCTCTTAAAGCTTCTTCTACTTCATCACTAGTAATAGTAACAGAATGTGGAAGACCAGTAACTAAATCTCTTCCCCTAACTTCCATTTTCTCATTACGTGATCCTGGAAACACAGTTCCAATAGTTATCTTTATATCTTCAGCAGTTCTATCACCAACTAATAACTTATATTTATCTTTAATATATTTAACAATATCATTATCAAAAGCATTACCTGCTATTCTAATAGAAGCACTATTAACTATTCCACCTAAAGAAAGAATTGCAATATCTGTAGTACCTCCACCAATATCAATAATCATATTACCAGAAGGCTTAGATATATCCATACCAGCTCCAATAGCAGCTACCTTAGGTTCTTCCTCTAAAAATACCTTTTTAGCCCCTGTTCTCTCAGCAGCCTCTATAATAGCATTTTTTTCAACCTGAGTGATATTTGAAGGACAACATATCAATATTCTAGGACGTGAAAAGAAACTCTTTCCATTAACTTTTTTAATAAAATAATTAAGCATAACTTCGGTCGTTTCAAAATCAGCAATAACTCCATCTTTCATAGGCCTAATTGCCTTAACTTTTCCCGGTGTTCTACCCAACATTTCTCTAGCTTCGCTACCTACAGCTAAAGGCTTTTTTGAATCAACTTCTATTGCCACAACACTGGGCTCATTCAAAACTATACCTTGTCCTTTTATATATATTAAAACGTTAGCCGTTCCTAAATCAATTCCAATGTCCTTATGAAACATAATATCACCCTCCGTTAAACTATTTTAACACATAATATAAGGTTTGAATACCATTAATTTGCATTTTTTTCTAAAAATTTTCGTTTTGTTGACTCTCCACCCCTAATATGCCTAATATCTGCATGATATATAAGTATTTTTTCCACTTTTTCATACATATTTTTATCTATTTCTAACAACCTATCTCTCAAATCTTTATGAACCGTACTCTTACTAACATTAAAGATTAAAGCCATATCCCTGACAGTCTCTTTAGTCTTAATCATATAGTTAGCCTCATTAATAACTCTATTAATAATATACTTATTCATAAACATCCCCTTTATACATTATATTAACAACTTTTCCATCTATGAAAAAAAGTGGTATTACCACTTAATTCAATTCTCCTAAGAGTTTTCCAAAATATTCCTCCGGATTAACAACTTTACCCTGATAAAACAACTCAAAATGCAAATGATTACCAAGATCCGTACTAATATTATTTTCACCACTCTTACCAATTACTGTTCCCTGAGTAACATTATCATCTACTTTAAAATTAATAGTACCCATACTCTGATATAAACTTATCAAATCATTACTATGTTTTATCTTTATCGTATTACCCATTATTTCATCTTCCATTACTTCCATAACCGTACCATCTAGAATACTAACTACATCAAACTCATTACCATTAGCATAATCAACCCCTGTATTTTGCATATAAGTATCACCATAATAAAAGATAGAATTCTCTTGCGTAGCATTATCTGCATCTTTACTATAAAAATTCTTAACCACTTTCATATCTGTATTAATATAAGGTCTTATTATCTGAGGATCTACATTAACAACAGGAACAATATCTTCTACTATTTCCTCATCACTAGGTAATATCTCCTCTCTATCACTAACAGTACCAGTATCTTTAAATAAAGAACCACTAATAACATTTTCAACAACAAAGACACTACCAATAAGCATAGCTAAAGACAAAACATATAAAAAAGGAACAACAATTCTTTTAATTTTTCTTTGCATATTTTCACCTCTATTCTAGTTATTATCTAAAATAGATTTTTTATACATCAAAAATTAATTTTTTTTAAATTTGTTCCCTGATAATAATGACTAAGTATTTCCCTATAATTATATCCATCTAAAGCCATACCATATGCTCCATACTGACTCATACCAACACCATGACCAAATCCCTTAGTATTAACAATTACCTTATCTAAAGATTTAACAATACTAAAATCAGTTGATCTAATTCCCAATTTATTATATACATCTCTTCCACTAAACTTAACTCCATTAATTTTTAAACTAATAACTCTATTACTACTACTTCTCTCTAATATTTCAACATTTAAAACACTACTATAATTTAATCCCAATTTATCATAAAAATCACCTAAGCTAAATTCCCTACTATAATTAAAATTACTATTAATAGAACTATCCCAAGAAGAAGAAACACTTCGCAGATAAGGAACATCAGCAGAAAAAACAGTAGCACAATCCTCAGTATAACCATTACTAGTAGAAAAAAACATCGTATTACATACTTCTCCATTATACTCTAAATATTCTAAAGAAGTATCATTAACAGCCTCTCTAATTTTATTTAAATAACTAACATAATTATCCTTCCAATTACTCTTTAAATCATCTAAATCCAAATAAACCTGATTACTAGTAGTATCAACAACATCATAAGAACTATCCCTATTATCTCTAATTTTTCTAAGTACATAACTCCTACTAGCAACTGCTTGAGCCTTTAATGCCTCTATATCAAAACTAACAGGCATCTCTCCTGCAACAACACCAACAACATAATCCTCTAACATTACATTATCTATTCTATCCTTATTAACTCTCTTTACCCTAACAAAAATAGAAGAAACATATTTTAAATCTATTATTTCTTCCTTATAACTATCCCCTTTATCACAAAAAAACGTAATAAAAAAAGGAATACTAATTAAAACTAAAGTCATAATCACTATTTTTTTCATGATATCCTCTCTTAATTAAATACTCCTAAAAACTCATTTATAAAATTAACTACAATATATGAAATACTAATAACAAGTAACATATAAAATACTCTAGCCTGATAATAATTACTCTGTCCCTTTTTAAATAAAGAATTAATATTAACACTATCCATTCCCCATACCACAAGAGGAATAACAATAACATAAAGAATTAACTTAACCATTCTTTTCAATATCCTTAATCATTTTATTTCTTCTTATATATTTATCTTCACCTAAAAACTCAGTCTCCAAAAACTTATCAACCATTTCTAAAACCATATCAGTATCTATATCAGCACTAAAAGAAATACAATTAGCATCATTATGTTGTCTACATAAAACAGCATCATTTAAACTATCAATCTTAGCACAATATACTCCTTTTATCTTATTTAGAACTATACTCATACCAATACCCGTACCACATATAGCAATACCTCTATCAATCTTTTTCTTTGCAATAGACATTCCTAACTTATAAGCATATTCTGGAAAATCTGCACTTTCTATAGAATTTGTACCACAATCAATAACTTCATAACCCTCATGTTCCAAATACTCTAATACTTTTTCCTTCATATAAACCCCTCTATGATCACTACAAACACCTATTTTCATATCAATCATCCTTTCCTAGCTCATTAATCTCTTTTCAATATCTTTTATTTTCTCTTTTAAATTATCAATATCTATATTAATCTTTTTATTATCTACAATTATATTACCATTAATAATAGTTGTATCAACACTATTATACCACGAATTATGAACTACCTGTACTATAGGATTAATACAAGGATACATTTCAATATCATCCATAGACAAAATAATTATATCAGCCTTCTTACCAACCTCAATACTACCAACTATTTTATCTAATCCTAGAGCATAAGCACCATTAATAGTAGCCATTTTTAATACCTCATAGCTAGACATAACCGTAGGATCCTCATATTTACCCTTTTGCAAATTATCAACTAAACTCATATGATAAAATAAATTTAAATTATTACCAGATCCAACACCATCAGTACCTAAGCACAAATTAATACCCTTATCTCTATACATCTTAAGATCAGCAATACCACATCCCAAATTAAGATTACTAAGAGGATTAGTACAAATACTGACATCCTTACCCTTAAGAATATCAACCTCCTCTTCACTAATAAAAGTACCATGTCCCAATATAAGTTTATGATTCAAATAATTATATTTATCTAAAACATTAACTGGTAACATCTTATATTTATCTTTAATAGTATTTACTTCTTCCCTATTCTCTGACAAATGAATATGAATTGGCATTTTATACAAAGTAGCAAGTTCTTCACATTCTTTTAATTCATCTTCTCCTAAAGTATATAAAGAATGAGGTGTAACAGAAAAACTAATAAGATTATTCCTATAACTAGAAACTAATTCCTTAAAATCAGAAACCTTATCACTAAATTCTATACCACTACCAATTAAACACCTACTATATACTCCCCTAATACCAATCTTATCAAAAGCCTTAATACTACCTCTCCAATTATAATACATATCATTAAAACAAGTAGTACCAGTCTTAACCATCTCAACTAAAGAAAGTAAAGTTGTATAATACATATCTTCGTCTGTCATATTATCTTCAACAGGCCAAATATATTCCTTTAGCCACTTATCCAAAGGATAATTATCATTTGTAGCTCTAAAAATACTCATACCCAAATGCGTATGACAATTAATCAAGCCCGGCATAACAATCTTTCCCGTAGCATCAATTACCTTATCATATTCACCACTATAACTATTACCTACATAAACAATTTCATCATCATTTATACAAATATCTTCAATACTATACATTTCTTTATTATCAGCCATACTGATAACCATACCATTTTTAATTAATAATTTCATAAAAACACCTATATTAATGATAGTTTATTTTCTTATTCATGTCAACAAATAAAAAGATACAAATAATTTGTATCTTTTTACTAATCTTTCTTTTCTCTCTTTCTTGACTTAATATTACCATGAACAGTATCAATATTACCCCTAAGTTCATCTAACTCAGAATCAATAATACCCTGTGCTTCCATGAAAGCCCTTTGTAAATCTAAAAAATGTTTTTGTTCAAGACTTCTCTTTTTATACAATTCATCTACTCTTTCATAATAACTATTTAACTTATCATAATCATCTTTTTCTTCTTCACTAATAGAAAGACTTTCATTATTAGGTCTATATACATATGCCTTACCAACAGTTTCACCATTATTAAGTATTATACCACCAACACATCTAAATGTTTGATCATAATACTCTTGTACAAACCACTCTATACCATCTCTATCAACATCTGGACTAATAACATCCTCAGTTCCTGAAGGAAAAATATCCTTCAAATTTAAATAATCTCCTCTATTTATATAACAATTATAAAAATTACCACCAGAAGATAATACCTTATTATTAGGAACCAAATAAATATTAACCTCACTACTCATATTAGAAATAATTTCTTTCTGTTTAGCATTACAAGCATTTATTTCAGAAACCAAATAATAAGTCTTAGGCAATTTAGAAAACTTATTATATAACATCTTATACATACTATCAATCCATGAAACTGCCTCATATCCTATATCATTATTATAATACTTAGAACATATATTAACTAGTTCCTCACTAACTTCCTTATCTTCCCATTTCTTACCACTAAGCAATAATCTAGTTAATCCCTTTAAATCAGCACTACTAATCTTTTCTCCCTTTTCAAAGACAATACTATTTCCACTCAAATAAGAAACCAATTTAGACTCTGTCATATTAGGTGGCAACTGGCCAATTCTAGTAGCATTCTTTATATTTTCCATCATTTCTTCATGTTCTAATTCATATATCTTAAGTACTCTAGCTTCTCTAGCCTTTATCTCGGAAACCAAATAACCTATCCTTTCATCATATAAAACATTACTTAGTATTTGAAGATATAAAAGTTCCCTACTATCTTTATCTAAAGAACGACTTTCACAAAAATTATAAATTAAAGAATCAATATACTCTTTATCTTTTTCTTCCAAAAGAGCATCTGAAACATCCCTTATACTACTTATCTTAATATTACCAATAAAATCATTAGCATTAAAATCTCTCTGAACTCTTCTATTTAAATCTCCCTTAAATACACCAGGTAAATCTTTAATCTCATAAGCATTACTTATCTGTTTCATAACCCTATTATGTTTATCTAACTCATCTCTATCTTTAAAATCTTTTAATTTAGAATTTCTTTCACTTATTTCAATTGCTAAATTAAATATCTTTTCATCATTAGCAAACTTATTATAAATAGCACTATATTCCTCTTCACTCTTACCTGGATTTATTTTTACAAGAGCATCAACAAAGATTCCCCTACCCAAAAATAGAGAATCCACAATAGGTTCTACTAACCCTTTATCAAAACTACTTTTATCTAAACCAAGCTTATTAATAATATAATTAACAAGTGTCGAATAAGTAATACTAGGTAATTCCTCTTTCTTATTAGCATTTTTTATCTGTTCCATTACTCTTCTATGTCTAATTATCTCTTTTTCTTTCATAACCTCACCTCATTAAAGACTATTATACCAAAAAAAACAAAAAAAGAAACTACTTAGCTTCTTTCTTTTCAAATCCATATTTCTTATTAAACTTTTCAACTTGTCCCTTCTTACCACCATAACTTTGTTTTCCAGTATAAAAAGGATGACATTGTGAACATATTTCTACATTTATCTTATCTGTAGTAGACATTGTCTTAAATGTATTACCACAAGCACAAGTAACTGTAGCTTCTACATAATTTGGATGTATATCTTTTTTCATACATTACACTCTCCCTTCGCCATAACTTACAATAAGTCATAGATATAAAACACGAAATATATTATAACAATAAAATTAACTAATTACAAGCTTTTTTATCAATTAATCAATTATTTCTATATCTGCTCCAACATTTCTTAATTTACCAACTATATCCTCATAACCCCTTAGAATATGATCAATATTATCAATAATTGTAGTTCCCTCTGCAATTAAACCACAAATAACCATTGAAGCTCCTCCTCTTAAATCAGTAGCAACAACCTCTTTTCCAACAAGTTCACTCTTTCCATATATAGTAGCTACATCATTATCACTATTAACTTCAATTGAAGCACCCATCTTAACAGTATCAGGTACATTCATAAATCTATTCTCCCATATTGTCTCTTCAATATGACTAACACCATTACAACTAACTAAGAAAGGAACCATTGGTTGTTGCAAATCAGTAGGAAAGCCAGGATAAACCATTGTTGTGATATCTATACCCTTATATTTATGTACTTTCTTACACAACACATAATCATCACCAATTTCTAACCTAACTCCAGCCTCTTCTAACTTACTAGTTAAACTCTCTATATGCATTGGATTTAAATTACATATCTTCAAGTTCTTTCCCAATAAAGAACCAATAATTACATAAGTACCAGCTTCTATTCTATCAGGAACAACACTATATTCAGTAGAATGCAAATAATTAACTCCCGTAATCTCTATTCTACCAGTACCAGCACCCTTTATCTTAGCACCCATACTATTTAAAAAATCACATACATCAACAATTTCAGGTTCCATAGCAGCATTCTCGATAATAGTTTCTCCCTCTGCCTTAACAGAAGCCAAAATAATATTAATTGTTGCCCCAACACTAGGAACATCTAAAAATATCTCACCACCAACTAATTCTTGAGCCTGAATAACAAACTCACCATCATTTTCTTCTATTACAGCACCTAATTTTTCAAATCCCTTAAGATGCAAATTAATAGGTCTCTCTCCTATAGAACAACCTCCAGGAAAACACATCTTAACATATTTATATCTTCCCAATAAAGAACCCATAAAATAATAAGAAGCTCTTAACTTATCAGATAATTTACAAGAAATATCCTTATTCTTAATATTTTTAGCATCAATACAAATTCCATCTGTAGTTCTCTCTACATCAACATTTAAATAAGCCAATATTTCTTCTAAACTATCTATATCACTAATATTAGGTACATTAGTTATTTTAACACTCTCATCACATAATACAGAAGCAGGAATAAGTGCTACCGCACTATTTTTAGCTCCATTTATATTAATTTCACCACTAAGAATTTTATTTCCAACAATCTTAATCCTAGGCATAATACTTCCTCCTAACATATTTTATTATCCAAAAAAAATTCAGTTACATTTAACGCTCGTAAATATATTAACAAAACCAGAAAAAATTGTCAATAAAAAAAGAAAATAATAATTTTCTATAATCACCTAAACCCTTATTTTTATTAGGTTTACCTAACAAAATAATAGATACATATCAAAAGAAATATTACCCCTCCAAAACAATTAGAGTACTTACCTATTTTCCTACCTAAAATATTACCAAATCTTACTCCAAAATAAGTAAAAAAACCACTACATAACATAAATACAAAAGAAACAATTAAATAATTTACACCAAAAGAATAAATACCAATACCCGTAGTAAAACTATCTATACTAACTGAAAAACCAAACATTATATATCCAATAAAACTAGATACTAAATCAACATCCCTATTCCTTATACCACTAATAATCATATCAATACCAATTAATCCAAATATAATACTAGCTAAAACACTAAAATTAAACTCATAGCAAGAAAAAACTACTCTACCAAATAACAAACCCAATAAAGGCATAAAAAAATGAAATAAACCTACTATAACCGCTAATAAATACCCTTCTCTTCTATTAATTCCCCTAATACCATATATTAATGACAAAGAAAAAGCATCCATTGATAATCCAATACCAATAAGAATTATCATAAACATATTATCACCTAATATATACTATTAATAAACACTAACTAAATTACTAAAAAAACTTATCCAATAATTCCTTAACTAAAGACTTATAAATAACAGAATCATCCTCACTAGCCTCTAATAAACACAAAGGAGGAAACAAAACACACCACCAATTATCTCCTTTAGCTTCTCCTATATATACAACTAAAGACTCATATTCTCCTTCATTATAAACAACTCCCCTATATATCTTATTTGGAAAATAATTATCACCATATACTATCCTATAATTCATATCATAATTATTACTCCTAAAAATATCACTAATTCCCTCATCAAGAATAGAAATACTATTCCCAATAATATCTCTAGCCTCTTCTAAATCATAAACATTATTTAACTTAATACTCATATAATTACTTACATAATTCTTTACCTTATCTTTCATATCCTGATCAATAACACTATTACTATTAGGAATAACTCTTACTCTAATTACATCACTAGGTACTACTACATCAGCATTAACATTAACATATAAAATAATAGAAATAATTATTAATAATATTAAAAAAATAATCTTTTTCATAAAAAAACCATCCTTTCACTACAATAATGGATGATTTTTTAATTATTTATACAATTATTTTTTTCCCTTTCTCCTCTGAGAAGCATAAACCATTCTAACCAACAAACTATCAGGAACAACCTTAGAAACAAATCTAAGAATCTTAATACTAATTCCCGGTATAATAACAAATTTTCCCCTTAACATACTATCTATAGCATATTTAGCAACATAATCACTACTCATACCCTTTAAACTAAAACTAACTCCCGCAACATTATCAAAATTAGTCTTAACAGGACCAGGACACAAAACATGTATTCCTACCTTTGACTTATTTCTTCTAAGTTCTTCCTTAATACTCTGACATAGTCTAACAACATAATTTTTACTAGCATAATAAGAATCCAACAAAGGACCAGGCATAAATCCCCCTATACTACCAACATTTAAAATATCTCCCTTATCCTTCTTAACCATTTCTTTTAAATATAACTTAGTAAGAATATGAACTGCCCTAATATTAATATCAATCATATTCATTTCCTTATCTAAATCAGTATCCGTAAACTCACCATATAAACCAAATCCAGCATTATTAATAACTATATCAACAGCTTTATACTTATTAAATAACTTAACACAATTATCTATAACACCAATATCTGTACAATAAACTTCAACTTTTCCCTTAAAAGAAACTTCATCTAACTTCTTCTTATCTCTAGTAACTAATACCAAATCATATCCAAGTTCATCTAAATACTTAGCCATTGATAAACCAATACCACTACTCGCCCCTGTTATTAATACTCTCATCTTATAACCTCCCTAAGATAATTATGCCTTAGCCTTATCATTTTTATAATCTTTATCAAATATCTTTAAAATAATATGAACAGCTTTATTTAATTTATCAAAAATATAAACACTACATATAGCAAAAACTATATAAAGCAACATTGTACCATCATTAACTTGATTTAAATCAAAGAACTTATATTGCCTTAATATCAAATAAATAAAGGTTACAATCAAAGTAACAAGTAAAGTACCCCTCAAAATATTAAATGGCTTACACAATCTATACAAGAATATAAATCCCGTAGTAGCAGTCATCATAACAATTAAAGTAGAAGTAATATCTTCACTAATATGGAAATAATTCCTATACAAAACTATCATAACAACATTAAAAACAACTGTTAAAGCAGCAGGAAAACTCTTACTAATAACCTTCAACATAAAATTACCCTTTACTCTCTCCCGATTAGGCTCAAGAGCCAAAATAAACGAAGGAACACTAATCGTACATGCTGTAATCAAACTCAAATGAATTGGCATATAAAAATACTTACTCTCCATAAAGACACATACAGCTACCAATATTGCCGTAAAAATAGTCTTAATTAACAACAATGAAGCTGATCTTTCAACATTATTAATAGTTCTTCTACCCTCAGCAACAACCTTAGGCATAGAAGCAAAATTAGAATCCAACAATACCAACTGACTAACATTTTTAGCAGCATCACTACCACTTGCCATAGCAATGCTACAATCAGACTGTTTCAAAGCCAAAACATCATTAACACCATCACCAGTCATTGCAACTGTATGACCGTTCTTCTGTAATGTCTTAACTATTAATTTCTTCTGATCTGGAGTAACTCTACCAAATACATCATATTTTTCCAAGCACTCATTTATATTACTAGCAGTAAGTAAAGAAGCATCCATTCCCTTAACATCTTTTAATCCTGCTCTTCTTGCAATACTGCATACCGTAACATAATTATCACCACTAATAATCTTTACCTTAACACCCTGATCTTTAAAGAATTTCAAAGTATCAGGAGCTTCTTTTCTTATCTTATCCTGAACTAAAACAAATCCCAATACTTTTAAATTACTAGGAGTATTACTAATCTCACTCCTACTATAAGCTAGTACTAAAACTCTATAATCACTATATTCCTCAATTCTCTCACGATACTTTTCAAAATCACTCTTTAAAACAAATTCTGGAGCACCCATATAATAAGTTCCCCTCTTATCAAAAGTAACCGCAGAAAACTTCCTACTAGAAGAAAACTCCTTCTTAGCTACAACTGTCCAATTACCACCTGAACCAAATTTATCCCTTATAGCATCCATAGTAGCATTACTATTATCAAAAGCACAAGAAAAATTATTTAAAAGCTCTGCTACAAGATTCTTATCAATCTTATCCTCACAAATAACATCTTTTAATTCCATAGCTCCCTCAGTAATAGTTCCCGTTTTATCCAAACAAATAACATCAACACGAGCTAAAGTTTCAATACAATACAATTGTTGAACTAAAACCTTATATCTAGCCAATCTAACAACAGCAACCGCCATAACTGAACTAGTCAAAAGTAGTAATCCCTCAGGAATCATTCCAATTAATGCAGCTACAGTACTAAAAATAGAACCCGTAACATCATTTGTAACCTTTAATTGACTATAAAAGAACAATATTCCAACAGGAACAATAATTACAGATAATACCTTTAACATTTTTTCAAAAGAATTCATAATAACAGAATTAACTTTCTTATTATACTTAGCTTCACTACTTATCTTAGATATATAATTATCTTTCCCAATATGTTCAACCTTAGCATATGCCTGTCCACTAACAACAAAACTACCAGACAATATAGTATCACCTACACCCTTAAATACAGGATCAACTTCACCAGTCAAGAATGACTCATTTACTTCGACACTTCCCTTTAAAACCAAAGAATCAGTAACAACTTGATTTCCCATACTAAGCTTAACAACATCATCTAAAACCAATTCCTCAATTCCCAAAGAAACCTCCTGTCCATCTCTTATTGTCATAACCTTACTAGCAGCTAAAACACTAAGCTTATCAATTGTATTCTTTGAAATAACCTCCTGAATTATACTAATGATACTATTAAAGATAATAACACCCATAAAAGCACAATTCTTAATAGAATCCCATAACTGTCCACCAAAAATTCCTGCTCCTATAATAGCTAATCCCAAAAACAAATTAAGAAAATTAAAATAAGTAAAAAAGTTACTCTTAATAATTTCCTTTACTGTTTTAGTAGGAGGAGAATCATTATAATTAACCAAATTATCACTAATTCTCTCTTCAACTTGTAAAGAAGTTAAACCTTCCTTATAATCTGGATTATATCTTCTCATATCATCACCTACTTTCACAAAACAACTTATTTCCAAACGAAAACAAATCTATCTTTATCACTATAATCTTTTTCGACACTAATATTAACACTATCCCCCAAATACTTAGTAATAATCTTTTTAATATCCTTCCCCTGCTTATAGCCTATCTCTAAAGCAATTAAGAAATTATCATTTAAATAATCCAAACAACTCTTAAATATCTCTTCATAAAAATATAAACCACCATATAAAGCTATACTAGGCTCATTATCTCTAACAATATCTTCTATCTCTTCATCAGAAAAAATATAAGGAGGATTACTTACAATAACATCAAACTTACCTTCTATATTCTCAAATATATTACTATTAATTACTTCTATATCAACATTATTACTCTTAATATTACTCTTACAAACCTCTAAAGCATCACTAGATATATCACTAGCAACCATATCACAATCAACTTTTTTCTTAATACTAATTGCAATACATCCACTACCAGTACCAATATCTAATACCTTAACTCTCTTATTAAAAAGTTTATTAATATAATCAATAGTCTTATCTACTAACAATTCCGTTTCAAATCTAGGAATCAAAACTCTCTTATCTACACTTATAATATTACCACAAAAATCAACATTACCAACAATATATTGAGGAGATTCACCATCTAAAAGTCTCTTTTCGCCATTTTTCCACTTTTCCTTTGGTAGATATTTTCTAATATAATCTATATTACTCATTTCCAGCTAACTTTCTCTTTTGATCCTCATTAATTAAAGCCTCAATAACTATTCCTAAATCTCCATCCATTATTCTATCCAAATTCATTGAAGTAAAACCAATTCTATGATCAGTCAATCTATTCTGTGGATAATTATAAGTTCTAATTTTTTCACTTCTATCCCCAGTACCAATCTTACTTCTTCTTTCCTTATCAGAAGCCTCTTCCATTTCCTTAAGCTTTAAATCATATAATCTCGTCTTCAAAATGCTTAAAGCAAGCTCTTTATTTCTAATCTGACTTCTTTCAACTTGACAATAAACAATAATTCCCGTAGGAATATGTGTTACCCTAACAGCACTATCAGTAGTATTAACGCCCTGTCCACCAGCACCACTACTTCTAGTAATATCAATCTTTACTTCACTCATATCAAGTTCAAAATCAAACTCCTCAGCCTCAGGCATAACCAAAACAGTAGCAGTAGAAGTATGAACTCTTCCCTGACTCTCCGTAACAGGAACCCTCTGAACTCTATGAGCACCACTTTCATACTTAAGCTTAGAATAAACTCCTTCACCCTTTACCATAAATTCCAAATTAGTAAAACCACCAGCTGTACCTTCAATACTATTTAATATTTCTATTTTCCAGCCCTGATTACTAGCATATTTTTGATACATATCAAATAAATCACCAGCAAAAATATTAGCCTCATCTCCACCAGCAGCTCCCTTTATTTCAACAATTACGTTCTTAGAATCATTAGGATCATGAGGAAGCAATAATATCTTTAACTTTTCCTCTAATTCCTCTTTTTCACCTTGACAAGTATTTAACTCTTCTCTAGCCATTTCACCTAATTCACTATCATGAATTAATTCATTCGCTTCATCAATTCTTTTTAAAACTTCTTTATACTTTTTATACACAGAAACAACTTCATCTAATCTATTTTTTTCCTTAGATAATTCTGTCATCTTTTTAACATCATTAAAAATAGAAGGATCTGACAATTCACTATTTATCTCTTCATATCTCTTTACAGTAGCTTCCAATCTATCTATCATAATAATCTTCCTTTCATAACTGAATATTATTTTATCACACTTTATTACTTTTTTAAACTAAATAATACTAAAATAATTAACAATATTAAAATAAGAAACACTTATGTGTTTCTTATTTTATTTAAATTCTTTAATTCTATTATTAAGTAATTCTACAAACTCATCTTTAGTTACAGTAACAGTCTCCTGAGAACCATGTAATCTGTAACTAATAGAATCACTATTCTTTTCCTTATCACCAATTATTAAAGTAAAAGGAATTTTCTTAGTTTGTGACTCTCTCATCTTATAAGATAACTTTTCTTCTCTATCATCAACACTTACTCTAAAATCATTATCCATTAAGAAAGCTTGCAATTCCTTAGCATATTCCAAATGATATTCCAAATTAACAGGAATAATATTAATCTGAGTAGGTGCTAACCACAAAGGAAGCACACCCTTAGTTTCTTCAAGATAATATGCTATAGTTCTATCAATAGAACCAAATATAGCTCTATGAAGAACAACAGGAGTCTTTTTACTACCATCTGAATCAACATAATTAAGATTAAATCTCATTGGTAAACAGAAATCTATTTGACAAGTAGATAAAGAAAATTCATTACCAACAGCAGGCTTAACCTGAACATCTAATTTAGGTCCATAGAAAGCTGCTTCCCCAATTTTTTCCTCATAGGGCATACCAATATCATCCATAATCTTTCTCAAAGCAGTTTCTGCCTTATTCCACATCTCATCATCTGGATAATACTTAACCTTATCACTAGGATCTCTTAAAGACAACTCAAAACGATAATCAGTAATATTCATTTCCTTGTATACTTCAAGTATCAAATCAACAACACCCTTAAACTCAGATTCAATTTGTTCCTGAGTACAGAATATATGTGAATCATTCTGACAGAAAGTTCTAACCCTTTCTATTCCCTTTAAAGCTCCGCTAGCTTCATATCTGGAATCTCTAGCTATCTCAGCTATTCTAATAGGTAATTCTCTATAAGAATGCAAATCATTAGCATAAATAACCATATGGTGAGGACAATTCATAGGTCTTAAAACAAACTCTTCATCTTCCACCTTCATTGCAGGAAACATAGAATCCTTATAATGATCCCAATGTCCACTAGTCTTATACAATAAAACATTTCCTAAAGGAGGAGTCAAAACATGCTTATAACCTCTCTTAATTTCCTTGTTACGAATATAATTTTCTAACAAATTCCATAAAATAAATCCATTAGGCAAATACATAGGAAGTCCCTTACCAACTAAATCAGTCATTAAATAAATGCCTAATTCCTTACCTAGCTTACGATGATCTCTTTCCTTAGCCTCTTCTAATTCTCTCAAATAATTATTAAGATCTTCTTCATTCAAAAAGCATACACCATATACTCTTTGTAACATTTTATTTTTAGAATCACCCTTAAAATATGCTCCACTAACTTTAATTAATTTAAAATATTTCATAAACTTAGTAGATTCCATATGAGGTCCACGACATAAATCAATAAAATCATCTTGTTTATAAGCAGAAATAACAGTATCATCATCCATATTACTAATTAAATCTATCTTATAAGGATCATCCTTAAACATTTCCATAGCTTCTTCACGAGTTAATTCCATTCTCTTAATCAATTTATTACTCTTAGATATCTTTTTCATTTCCTTTTCAATAGCAGGCAAATCTTCCTCGGTTAAAACCTTATCACCTAGATCAATATCATAATAAAACCCTTCTGTAATAACTGGTCCAACCCAAAACTTAGCATCTGGATACAAATGCTTTACTGCATGAGCTAACAAATGAGCACAACTATGATTTAAAACATTTAACTCTTCATTTTCCTTAATATTTACCATATAAATCACCTTCCTTTATTTATAAAAAAAGAATGATACCTAAGGAGTGCATAAGCACGGTACCATCCTCTATTTAACTTAATTCTATAACGGCATCAACCGGGAACATCTTTCGAGTCCACTCAAAGGTAGTAATTATATAACTCTTCTATCAGTTTTCACCAACCACTAACTCTCTACAAGAATTACTATATAATCATGTCCTTTTTCAAAGATTTATATAAAAGAAATAAATTCTTAATTAACAAATGGTGACCAGTGCGGAATTCGAATCCGCGAATGCTGCCGTGAAAGGGCAGTGTGTTAAGCCACTTCACCAACTGGCCAAAATGGTGGGCCTGGATGGACTTGAACCATCGACCTCACGCTTATCAGGCGTGCGCTCTAACCACCTGAGCTACAAGCCCA